>ERZ791908.232-NODE-232-length-71695-cov-4.440173_pt1 | contig 71695 bp, 60 predicted proteins | sample MGYA00510144_ERZ791908 | MGnify/ENA primary metagenome ERZ791908 (study PRJEB30046, sample SAMN00792105) | human gut metagenome | study: EMG produced TPA metagenomics assembly of the A metagenome-wide association study of gut microbiota in type 2...
AGCGTCGGGTGGGTGCCCGGGAACCTTGTTGTCGTCTAACGGGCAGACAATAAAATGATTACATATCTGTAATCATTTCTTTTGCGTACCGCACAAAAGTTCTCACCTGCGGCCTCATTTCGGATGCCATCGGGACGGATACGCCCAGTTCAATTTCCATCGGCGGATTAAGCGGAAGAAGCCGGATCCGGTTGGTTCTTCCCCGTGTCACCAATTCCTGAGTAATGAGAATTCCGGCACCCTCCTCTACAAGACCGATCGCAGAATAATTTTCAAGCGTGGTAATCATGCTGTTCAGCTTTATATCTGCATCTTTCATAACATCCATAACATCAAGATCCATTCCAAACGCCGGCATAATGAACGTTTCATCTTTCAGCTCTTCCAGAGATACCGATTCTCGGTCCGCCAGCGGATGGTTCGGCGGAAGGGCCACCATCATCCGGTCCTGCATCAGCGGCACCCATCTGCTCCGGATCGTCGGACGGTAGCTGTAAAACCCGAGATCCGCCCACTTTTCGATTAGATAATTAGATACCTCCTGCCATACGCCCTCGCGAATATTGATTTTAATATTCGGAAAATCACGGTGAAACGCAGCGACGACCTTAGGCAGGAGCTGACTCGCGATACTGGAATACGACGCAATATTCACCGCGCCCCTGTCCATATCCCGGATTTCCTCCGCCTGCAGCTCTACTGCATCATGCTGCGCACAGAGTTTTCTCAGTCCGGGAAGAACCCGCAGTGCATCGTCAGTCGGAAGGATTCCCCTCTTGGTTCTCACAAAAAGCGGAAATCCCACTTCATCTTCCAGCGCCTGCATCATATGACTGACCCCGGACGGCGTGTAGCCGAACGCCCGCGCCGCCTTCGACAGACTACCCCGGTCAATCGCACAGAGATATACCTTTACTTTCTGAATATCCATCGCAAAACATCCTCATTTAGTCCAATTTATTGTCCGTAATTTCCCAATCCCCCCCTGTTTTCTGTCATTTTACCAGTTCCCGGGTATCTGCACAACCTCATATTCATTGCATCAGCAATTCCCCGTATATACATACATCAAGCTCTTCCGTGCAATCTCCGCGAGATGATACACCGTTCTCACCGGCGTCGGGCCCCGGTCCTGCATATGCCAGCGCGGGAAAAACCTGGTGACATGCAGGGGAATATCCACGCCTTTTCCGTCGTTCAGCGCTGCAATCCATGCCGCCTCGCGCTTCATGTCCTGAGGATCATCGTTCTCACCCGGGATGATCAGCGTCGTCAGCTCTACATGCACGTCCCGGCAGGCCCTCTCGATAAACGCTTTCACCTGCGGAAGACTTCCCTTACAATTCTTCTGGTAAAACGCCTCCGTAAAGCCCTTCAGATCGATATTCATCGCGTCAACATAGGTCAGAATCTCCTCCAGAACCGGAAGCTCCGCCGTCCCGTTCGTCACCAGCACGGTCTTCAGGCCCTTCTCGTGCGCAAGTCTGCCGACATCCCTCACATATTCATAGCCGATCAGCGGCTCGTTGTAGGTAAAGGCAATGCCGATGTTTCCCTGCGATTTAAGCGATTCCGCAAGATCTGCAAGTTTTTCCGGCGGCACATATTCCGTCCTGCTGTCCGCCTCACCCGCCATGGAGATTTCATGATTCTGACAAAAGGAACACGCAAGGTTACATCCATAGCTGCCGCATGACAGGATCATGCTGCCCGGGCAGAATCTCTGAAGCGGCTTCTTTTCAATCGGATCCAGAGCAAGCGATGTCAGATGTCCGTAATTCAGCGGAATAATTTTTCCATGTTCACATTTCCTGCCCCGACAGAATCCGGCCTGTCCTTCCTCAAGCTCACAGTGCCGGAAACAGACTTCACATTTCATCTGATTCATCTCCCTTCGGCAAAAGCCGTTAAAAATGCCTTACGACCTGGAAACGCTCGAGCTGTACACCGTGTTCTCTCTTCCCGATTCCGGCTTTTTCCTTTGCGATGGCAATCTGCTGGTCCACGCTGTCGACGCCGTCCAGGTTCGGAAGGAGCAGTCCCCTTCTTCCGCCTTTGCTGACAATGACTCCGTATTTCTTTACATCCAGCTGGTCCTTTGATTCAATCGGCTCCGGCTCATCCAGCACGTCGACGCTGTATTCCAGAAATGGCAGTTCCGACGGCTGGACTTCTGGAAACCTCGGGTCACGGGAGCAGGCGCTGATGCCGTTTTCAATGATTTCTTCTGCCAGACTGCTTCTGACCGGCTGAATCGTGCCGATACAGCCTCTCAGACGTCCGTCCTTATGCAGGGTGACAAAGGCACCTGCCCGGCGCTTTGTCAGTCCTTCTTCCAGAAAGTCCGGGACCGGAACTTTCTGATGAGAAGAGACCCAGCTTTCCACAGACATTCTCGCCAGACGGACATACGAATCCTCGGCAGCCTTTTTCTCTGCAAGCCGCTCACTCTCTTTATCTTCCTGCTGGTCGAGAAAATTGCGCGACGGATCTTCTCCCAGGACTTTATAGGTGCATACTCCGTAACCTACGCCAAACACATCTTCATGGGATATTCTTGCCGGTTCAACCTTTGTCCGGTCAAGTGCTCCCGCCATGATGACGAAAGAGCGGTGCCCGCACTCTGCTGCCTGTTCACAGAAGCTGTCGGAGAAATCGAACAGCTCATTAAAGGCAGCGCGGCCCATGACATCCATAATCCGATCATCGTACTGCGGGCCGTGGGGGTCGAAGCCATAAGGACCTTCTGCCCTGGTCTTATGGGAAAGATCGCCGCTGGCAATGAAGGCCACACGTTTTCCTGTCTCTTCCGCGGCCTGTTTTACCATCATTCCAAGGCGGTAGTGGTCTTCCAGCGACTGACCCGACAGGCCGATTCTGACCAGGTCGAAATCCGTGAAGCCCTGCCGTTTCAGGAAGTACAGCGGGATCATAAAACCATGGTCCAGCTCGCTCTTCGTTCCGAGGGTGCCTGCCGGGAAATTCTGTTCATCCGCCTGCCTGCAGATAGAATTCACTATTTCCTGATCGTATTTCACATCAAAGCTGACCTGCGGCGCGCGGAACTGCCCGAAGTCACCGTAAGCCCGGTCACCGCCGGAAATGTTGAAATAATCATAGTACATCACATTATGCGGGGATGAAATGACCACTGTTTCCGGGTCCAGATCAGCGATCATTTTCGCTGCCTGATCATACGCGTCCAGAGTCTTCTGAATCTTATGCTCCTCACCCTTGCCGATTTCCGGAAGAATAATCGGCGGATGCGGAACCATAACCGCACCGATAATCGACATATTTACACCTTCTTCCATACTGTATCGATCTTATATATATCATAACACACCCTGGCGGTGAATCAGCAGGATCGGAAGGGAAAATCACCCAGAAGACGGTTTCCCCGGTTTCCCGACCACAGAAAAAGAAAAGTCGGGAAAAGGCTCGTCGAAGCGATTTTCCCGACTCTAATCAGAATAATACCTTTTAAAATACGTCGTCTCCGCTCTTAAAATCGAGTCCCGGATGGAAGTCAAAGCGGACAGCTCCGACGGCAACGTCCGGACCGACGGCTTTCTTGATTCTGGCGAGTCCTTCTACGCCGAAGCCCGCACACAGCTCGATCGCCGTGCAGCCCTTTGCGACCAGTTCTTTTGCAGCTTTTTCTGCAGCATCATAATCACTTACGCCGATGACGTTCATATTCATGTCCTTTGATGGAATCTGCGCCTTCTGCTTCTCCGGATCCAGCCCCGGGAATACATAAATAAATCCTGCTTCAAACATTTCCTTTTCCCCTTTCTTGTAATTCTGTCCTGCTCTGGCAGACAGCTTCATTTCCGCGCGGCTCTGCCGCCGCGGCATCTCCTGTTTACCGGCCAGGCCTACGCCTGCCGCCTCTCCATTCTTCTATTATACTCGCAAAAGTCTGAAAGTACTAATTTTTTCCTGTTCAATCATACATCTGATCCTGTTTTCCCGGCTGAAAAACAGAACTCCATTCTTCCACTCTGCAAAAGCATCGGATGATCCCCCGACGGCCCTGCAGAACCGATACATCCCTGATGGAAAAATAAGAACCCAACCCTTCCACGACGCTGAAGCGTCGGGTGGGTACCCGGGAACCTTGTTGTCGTCTAACGGCCAGACAATAATAAACAGGATGCATACGGACCCGCACACATCCTGAACTACCATTATTGGTAAAAGCGTTCCTATTTTTTCTTCTTCGGTGCTGCCGGCGGCATGTTCAGCACTCTTCCCTGCAGATCCAGTGCGGCTTCACGAACGGATTCGGAAACAGTCGGATGGGAATGAATCGTCGTGATCAGATCATCCACAGCCGCTCCCATGCGGATGGCCAGAGCGCCTTCTGCAATCAGGTCGCTGGCTCTCGGTCCGATCATATGGACGCCCAGAATTTTCTCTGTTTCTGCATCTGCGATGATTTTTACGCTGCCCACGCCTCCGTTCAGAATCACGGATTTTCCGTTGGCTACAAGTGGGAACCGCCCCACCTTATAATTCAGATTCTGCGCTCTGCACTGTTCTTCGGTCAGTCCCACTGCCGCAGCTTCAGGCTCGACATAGACGCAGGTGACATTGGTTTTCTCATCATAGAGCTGATGCTGTCCCATGATGTTTTCCGCTGCGATTTCCCCCATGACGGAAGCGGTATGCGCCAGGCGGGTTCTGCCTTTTACACAGTCGCCGATGGCGTAAATGCCCGGAACATTCGTCTGCATGCAGTCATCCACTTCAATTCCAGCTTTGTCGAAAGCGATTCCGCTCTTCTCCAGATCCAATGTGTCGACACAGGCTTTTCTTCCGATTGCCGTCAGCACCTTTTCTGCCTTGAAGGATTCTTTTTGTCCGGTCTGCTTGTTCAGGCAGATGACTTCTGCACAGCCGTCTTCTGCACTCCGGACCTCTTCAACCGGGCACTCAAGATGGAATTTCATCCCCATCTTCTTCATCTGGGCGACAGCGATTTCTGTGATTTCTCCATCAAGCATTGGAAGTACGTGGTCCAGCGCCTCGATGACGGTGATTTTCGTTCCGAACTGGGCGTAGGCGCAGGCCAGCTCCAGACCGACTACTCCGCCGCCGATGACGATCATGGATTCCGGAAGTGACTCCTGCGACAGAGCGCCTGTAGAATCGACGCAGGCCGGATTATCCTGAAGACCCGGAATTGGAGGTACGACATTGACGGAACCCGTTGCAAGGATGATATCGTCCGGTGTCATTTCCGTCCTGCTGCCGTCCTTCTCTGTAACTTCGATTTTCTTCGGACCGGTAAAACGGGCTGAGCCTGTGATCACGGTAACCTTGTTGGCACGGAGCAGGCTCTTTACGCCGGCAACCAGTTTTCTTGAAATCCGGGTTTTCTGCTTAATGACCGAAGGAAAATCGAGCTCCACGTCAGAAACCTTGATTCCCTGTGATTTACAGTTTTTCACTTCGCTGAAAACCTCTGCGCTGTGCAGCAGACACTTGGTCGGAATGCATCCTACATTCAGGCAGGTCCCGCCGAGCTTGTCCTTCTCAACGACGGTAACCTCCGCACCGAGCTGCGCCGCGCGGATGGCTGCAATATAGCCGCCCGGACCGCCTCCAATGACCAGAATGCTCTTCTTTTCCTCTGCCATTACGTTCTCCTCCTTACGGCTCCTGTAACTTTACATACTCTATAATCCCAGGCAGTCCTGCATCGTGTATGCTCCCGGCTCCTTCCCTGTCAGATACAATGCTCCTGTGACAGCACCTTCCGCGAAGCATTTCCAGTTCACAGCATGATGGGTAATTTCCAGCCGCTCGCCATTCCCAATGAAATATACCGTGTGGCTGCTCGGCCAGTCGCCTCCGCGGATAGAATGGAAAGCAATCGAACCCTCTTCCCTCCTGCCTTCGCCGGCATGACCGTAAACGGCATCCTTTTTCATGGACTTTCCCAGCGCAGCACAGAGCACTTCGCCGATTTCATTGGCCGTTCCGCTCGGGGCATCCAGCTTGTTTCTGTCATGCATGTCCACGACTTCAATATCTGTGGAATCACCAATCGCTTTTGCAGCCATTTCCAGCAGCCGGTAGAGCAGATTTACCTGCATAGACGTATTGGCAGCAAGCATCACCGGAATATCCGACGCCGCATCGGAGAACGCTTTTCTCTGTTCATCAGAAAAACCGGTCGTTCCGGTAAGCAGCGCTTTCTTATGCGCCCTCGCGGAGGCAAGAGTCCTCATACCCTGCTCAACCGTTGAAAAATCAATAATCGCATCGCACTGGTCAAGGACACTCTCAAGATCATCGACAACCGGAGCGCCAATCTCTTTTCCCAGCCCCGCTGCGATCCCGATGTCCTGACCGATATAATCTCTTCCAGAAGGCGCAATGCCCGCGACGATTTCTACACCTTCACGGGCGTCCGCCGATGCCGTGACCAGCCTTCCCATTTTTCCCTTAGGAGCAATAATTATCAGTTTCATCTTCATCCTCCATGCTGCGATATATCTCCTACACTTCCAGTATTAATTACCCTTCTTTCAGCCCGCGAAGGAATATTTCCCCGAGGCTGCGTCCCTTTTCTCTCAGATCAAATCCTTCCTCATCGATCCGCCATTCGAACAGAATGCCTCTGTGCAGGATCACGAGGTCGTGAACAAGTTCATCCTCATCATAAGTTTCTGCGATACTGCCCTCTTTCTGACATCCTCTGACCAGTTCATGCAGAAGCCTGATCCAGACCCTGCGGTCACTGATCTTGAGCGACCCGTACTCCGGCTTTTTCAGGCCATAGATAAAACAAGAGTAAAGGACCTGATCACTCACGCTGTCCAGAAGAGACTTCACCATGAAATCCAAGAGCTTTTCCTTCCACGTGTGGGTTTCATCCGCCAGATACTCCTTCTCATATTCCGCATAGCATTCATCCACAAACGTCGTCATATGTGTCGTCAGCGCCTCTTTATTCGGAAAATAATGATAGATATTCCCGGTCGAACAGCCCGCCGCCTTAGCAATATCGGCCATCGAGACATGGTCGAAGCCATAGCGGTTGAATAAATCCAGTGCGGCCTGCTGAATCTGCCCCTGCATCCGCTGTGCCTGTTGTTCTCTGCTTGTTTCCCGTTTTCCCATGTCTTACAGCCTCCTCATGTCAGAATTTTAGCATGATGAGCCAATATTCTCAACCTTATTTATCTCCTTGCGTCAAAAATCAATCTGCAAGGATAAAAACAGCGGACGGTCCATTGTAAAATGCAGTATCGCACTTTTCAGACCGTCCGCTTTCATGTTCAGCAGAATCTGCTGTCCGGATTCCGGATTCCTATATTCTCTTCAGCAGAATCAAAAACCCATACATTCTTTAACGACTATACAGCTTCGCTGTTTCCCTCTTCCGTATTATCGGCAGCGGAATTCCTTGCATATTGTTTTTTATCCGATGTGCTGTCTACTTCCGCAATCGTCTCCGAGTAGTGTTTTCCTCGAAAAAAAGATCCGACGATTCCTCCGACCAGTGCCGGCACGATCCAGCCCAGTCCGAACTTCGACAGCGGCATGCTGTTAACAAATCCAAACGGTGCACCCATCGATGCCGCAAGCGCCAGAATTTCATATACCAGTGCCGTGTATGCGGCAAATCCTGTTGTCAGGCGGTCTTTAACGACTTTTTCAAAGAAGGACATCACGACAAGCACCAGGACGGTCGGATACATAATCTGAAGGATCGGCGCAGAAATGCTGATGATTTTTGTAAGACCGACATTAGAGAACAGATAGCTGAAGATGGTCATGGCAACAACCAGATGGGAATATTTCAGCTTTCCGCCGCTCAGCTCCTCAAAATAGTTTCCGGCAACAGAGGTCAGTCCGATTGCCGTAGTCAGGCAGGCGAGGAATACGATAACCGCGAGGATTCCGACTCCGGCTCCGCCCATCAGACGGTTAGTAATGGCAACCAGGAGCGGCGCCTGCTCCAATCCTGCGAAAGCGCTGCTTCCCGATGTGGTTGCTCCCAGGAAGGTCAGTCCGCCGTAAACCAGCATCAGGAGAACACCGGAAACGATTCCGGCTCTTGCAATCAGACTGGAAACCGACTTCTTATCCGTGTATCCATAACCTTTGGCGGCAGTAATCAGCATCAGCGTCATCAGCATACCGCCGATTCCGTCCATCGTCTGATAGCCGGAGAGCATGCCTTCTTTCAGCGGAACCGCAGCGCCTGTGTGAACCGGATGTCCGATTGGTGCGACAATTCCTCTGATAATCATAATGACCATAACGGCAAGAAGTACAGGTGTCAGGAATTTTCCAATAATATCGACAACTTTATTCGGACGAATCGTCAGAGCGAGCACAATGGCAAAGAAAATCGCTCCGAAAACCCACTGATTCAGAGACGGGATCAGAGTCTTGACTCCCAGCTCATAGGTGGTTGCCGCAGTTCTCGGGATACAGAGTCCCGGGCCGATACAGAGAATGATTGCGGTGACGCAGATTGTTCCCGGCACATGACCGATCTTATCGACGACTCCGTCAATGCTGCCCTTCTGATTCATGACAACGGCCAGAACACCCATGGTGGCCAGGCCGACGTCCATAATAAAGAATCCGATGAAGCCGGTCATCCAGCTGGATCCGACCGTTCTTCCGAGATACGGCGGGAAGATCAGGTTTCCTGCCCCAAAGAATGTTGCAAACAGAGCAAGGCCCATGATCATGACGATATTCAATTGTTTACGTTTCATAATTCTTAAACCCGTTTATTCCTTTCCCGTCTGCACTTTGTCCGCCGGAAAAGAGAAAACGGGCTGTCTGGCGCTGAATCCCCAGCGCTTCCTCATCTTCTCTGATCCGGCAGATGCTGTAAGTGCAGCTCTTCCATAGGATGCTGTAATTATTTATATGCGTCGATCATTTTCTGGAATGCAGGAAGCGAACGCTCAATCATGCTGTGATCGACACAGTATGCCAGGCGGAAATATCCGCTGCATCCGAATCCGTCTCCTGGAACAACGAGAAGATTGTAATCCAGCTTTGCCTTCTCTGAGAACGCATTCGCGTCGCCATTCGGAGCCTTGACGAACAGATAAAATGCTCCATCCGGCTTGGCACACTCATAACCCATATCCTTCAGAGAATTATACAGGAGCTCACGGTTCTCATTATATGCCTTCAGGTTCGGCATCTCATCTGCACAGTGCTCGATAACACGCTGAATCAGGGTCGGCGGACATACATGTCCGTTCTTTCTGGCAGCACCGGCAACTGCGGCATAGACTTCTTTACTGTCCGCGCAGCCATCCGGGACCAGAACATAGCCAATACGCTCGCCAGGAAGCGACAGAGACTTGGAATAGGAATAGCAGACGATGGTGTTATCATACAGAGTCGGAATAAACGGAACCTTAACTCCGCCGTAAACCAGCTCGCGGTATGGTTCATCCGCAATAATGTAAATCGGGTGACCGTACTCTTCCGCTTTCTTATGCAGGACCTTTCCGATTGCCAGGATCGTATCTTCTGAATAAACGACACCGGACGGGTTGTTCGGTGAATTGACGATGACCGCCTGTGTCTGATCGGTAATGCATTTCTCCAGTTCATCGATGTCCACCTGGAAATTCTCACGGTCAGGCGGAACAACCTTGAATTTGGCACCTGCGCCCTCTACGAACACCTTATACTCCGGGAAATACGGAGCAATCGCTACGATTTCCGACTGATGAGAAACTCTCAGCGCGCTGCACACAGCAGTAATCGCAGGAGCGGCTCCGCAGGTAAAGAACAGATTTTCCTTCTTAATGTCCATGCCAAAGCGTTTTCTCAGGTTTGCAGCAACTGCCTCTCTGACCTCATCGAATCCTGCCGCCATCGAATAGCCGTGCAGTTTGATCGGATCCTCCGTATCCACCAGCTTGTGAATGCTTTCGTTTACCTTCGGCGGTGCAGGAATGCTCGGATTTCCGAGAGAATAGTCGTAAATATTCTCCGGGCCGACTTCTGCGGCTTTCTTCAGACCATATGCGAACAGCTCACGGATAACGGACGGAGCACTGCCGAGTTCATAACATTTCTGATTAACCATAGTGATAACTTTCCCTCCCATAACGTTTCTCTCTGAAACTTTATTATGCAATTGAACCCTATACGTATAAAATTATTAAACCGATTCATTGAACGCGTTCACTCTATGTACATATAATTATACACAGCTGAATATCTTTGTCAATTGCAATATTCAGAAAACACGCAATCTATGCATATACAAGAATCTGATGCAGGGGATAAATGATGTTAATACCGCAGTCATAAGGCGGCAAAACCCACGCGCAAGGCTTACCCCTTGACATGGATACACGTCCGGCATCGACCGCTTCGCCCCGGCTGCCGGCAGCTGAACTCTGCGTTTCCCTGCATCGCTGCCCATACCATGTCAATCAGCAATAAAGCATGTATACAATATACTCTTGACATTTCCTGCACAATTAATTACTATAGATAAGTACTTTAAATAATTACCTAAAGCAACTATCATGACTGCCTTTATTACAACAAATAAACAGACCGCGTCATTTTTTTCGTGAACTCTGGATCGCATCTTCCAGAGACATACAGAAAAGCCATCCGTCTCTGTCAGGCAGTCTGTAAAGGAAAGTGAAGATTTCAGATGGACATCAAACTGATCAAGCGATTTATTGATTCCTTTCATATCGCGAAAAAAATCCCTGCGATGATGCCGGACCTGCCGGACCACCTGACGCCGAGACATATCCACATTATGGAATACGTCTGCGACAGCTGGGAAAATGGTATCCGGATCAGCGAAATCGCCGCGCTCATGCATTCCACTATGCCGAGCATAACAAAACTCGTCAACGAACTTGCGGATATGGGCTTTGTCACCAAACAGAAAAATCACCAGGACCGCCGTGCCTGCACGGTACACCCGACGGAAGCCGGAAGAAAGCTGTTCTACATTTACGGAACCAGCTATCATCGGAAATTAGCCGCACTTCTTTCTGAAATTCCGGAAGAAGATATGCGCACGACGATATCTGTCATTCAGAGAACTTATACGCTGATGCATGAACATCCGATTGAAAAAGACGATCTGATGGAAGATTCTGAAGTCAGTAGTTCACAGTCAGCCTGAAGGCCGCGAAATACCGCTGCACAGATCGTCCGACTGTCATGAACTGCGCGCGTATACAAAATACGCTATTCTGCCGCTTTCTGAATGAACTTAATCTTAACTCGAAGTCTGCTTTCCTGCAGGCTGACTCGTACCATTTCAAAAGGAGTATTAGAGAAACATGAATAACCAGTCAATTAGCAAAACCCGCCAGGGCGAAATACCGAAAATCCCCGCAAAGGTCGTTTTATCGGTCGTCGCTTCCGGCATCATGTCTTTCTGCGGTGTCGTCGTGGAAACGGCCATGAACATTACCTTCCCTGACCTGATGAAGGAATTCAGCGTCAGCACTTCTACCGTGCAGTGGATCACCTCGGGCTATCTTCTCATGCTCGCGATCATCATGCCGACCTCGTCCTTCCTGAACCGGAAGTTCACCCTCCGCCAGCTGTTTATCACCGCAGCATCCACATTTATTGCAGGAACCCTGCTCTGCGCCTTTACGCCGGGATTCTCTCTGATGCTGGCCGGCCGCCTGCTTCAGGGCGTCGGAACTGGAATTGCGCTTCCTCTGATGTATAACATCGTACTCACCCAGGTTCACCCGGCCCGCCGCGGGACCATGATGGGCGTCGCATCTCTGATTCCTGCTGCAGCACCTGCTGTAGGGCCATCTCTTGGCGGCCTGATCGTAAAATACTTCGGCTGGAGAATGATTTTCATCACACTGACTCCGGTGCTGATTCTTGCACTGATCCTCGGACTCATCTGCATTCACAACAATCCGAAGGAAGAAAAATCCGCAGGATCCTTCGACTTCTTCGGATGGATTCTCCTGGCTGCAGGTTTTACCTGCCTGGTCATGATGCTTGGAAATCTGGGAAGCAGCTCCTTCCTTTCCGCAGGTGTCCTCGGACTTCTGATCTGCTTCGTCCTTGCGATGGTGCTCTTTATCCTCCGCTCCCGTCAGCAGATGAGAAGAGAATCCGCCGGTAAATCTGTTTCCCCGGTAATCAGCCTTGAGGTCTTTCATTCCAGAAGATTCGACTGCGCGCTTCTGGCCTTTGTTCTGATGCAGTTCAACTGTCTGGGAATCGGTTTCATCCTTCCGAACTTCTCACAGATTGCGCTCGGTAAGGATGCTTTGGTCGCAGGCTGTATTCTGCTTCCGGGATGTGCATTCGGAGCCGTATTCGCACCAATTTCTGGACGCATCTACGACCGCTTTGGCGCACGCCTTCCGCTTCTGACCGGTGCCTTCTGTATGTTTGCTTCTGTCCTTCTGTTCAACCTGCTCTTCCACGGCCATCCAACCGTTCTCATCATGATGTTCACCTACATCGTATTTGCCTTCGGTCAGACCAACAGCGTCGGAAATGGAATGTCCAACGGAATGAGCGCACTCAGGCCAGAGCTTTCCGCCGACGGAAATGCAGTATTCAATACCATGCAGCAGCTCTTCGGCGCACTCGGAACATCGGTTGTATCCATTATTGTTGCCCGTCATCAGGCAGCCCAGGGGCTTTCCCGTGGCATCCAGACCGGTTCCAGAAGCGCCTTCCTGTTTATGCTGATTCTGGCAGTCGTGCTCGTCATCGCCATGTTCGGTGCCCTACCGAATGCAGCTTCCCGCGTGACAAAAGCAGCCGGCCAGGAAGCTTAAGGCTCTGCCGCGCTGCGAAAAATGCCACCTGCTGACGCTCCCGGCCGGCTTCGGCTTGTTTCATAACGCAAAAACACCTGTCCGGAAACGATGCAGCAGCACAGCCTGGGCCGGAAAGGGAAAGACACTTCATTCTCCCCTTCCCGGCCCGGGCGTTTCTGTATATTGTATCCAATGCCGCGCATCCTGCAATGCCTCACGGTATCTGCAGGACGCGCGTTTTTTGTATCTTTTTCCGAAACTCACGTCATTTTTATATCAATCATTGACACTGCATCCACTTCCGTCTATTATAGTGTTATCGAACGCTGATACCGTTGGAAACAGTACGTTTCAGCGATTTTGACAACACCTGTGCAGGCTGTATGTGGGCACTGGAAACCGGCCTCTTGACCGTTTCCTTTTGTCCTCTAATCGGGCTGGACAGAATGCAATTATTAAGAAAAGGAGTTTACGGCAGAATGCTGGAAAAGGGACAGGCAGTGGAAAGAGAATATGATTACGCCAAGATCCTGCAGGGGATCCTGGATATCGGTGAGGCAATGCTGATCTGCGGAGCCGAAGTCAGCCGTGCAGAGGATAGTATGTACCGCATGTGCCGCGCGTACGGATTCGTGCGCTACGACGTGTTTGTTATTGTGAGCAATCTTCAGGCGACGATTGAGACTAAAGAAGGCGACATCATCACCCAGATCCGCCACATCAGCCGCTCGGCAACCAACTACGACCGTCTCGACTACCTGAACAATCTGTCCAGATATGTAGTTAAGAAGAAACCGGACCACGAGACCATCCATAAGAAATTCGAAGAGGTTATGAGCAGAAAACCTCAGCCGAAATGGATGACCTACCTTGCAGGCATCATGGGAGGCGCAGGATTTGGTGTGTTCTTCGGCTGCGATGTCATGGACACGATCGTTGCGACCATCGCGTCCATTCTGGTCGTATTCTTAGGGTTCGTTCTGGCTAACCGCGAAGAAAATCCGTTTGTATACAACTTTGTCATCATGTTCCTGGTGGAAATTTACATTATCCTGTCCTGCCACTTCGGTATGGGCAACCACTCCGGCCGCATAACCATCGGAGTCGTCATGCTTTTGATATCGGGCCTGGGCACCACCAACGGATTCCGGGATCTGCTGCATAAAGACATCTTCTCCGGATTCCTGAACATCCTGAACTCCATGCTCGGTGCCGCCGCCCTTGCCGCCGGAATTGCCCTCGCGATCATTCTGCTGAAAGGAGTGGTGCTGTAATGTACATGAACCCAAACGTAGTCGTACAGCTGATCTCCTGTACCATCGCCTGCACTGGATTCGCCATCTGGTTCGGCGTCAAGGGAAAGCAGATTTTCTACTGCGGACTCGGTGCATTTTTCACCTGGGCCGCATACGTCATTGTTTATAAAATTGATCCGAGCAACTTCGTCGCGACCCTGATCGCGTCCATGGTCGTTGCCTGGTACGCCATCATCATGGCCAGAGTCAACAAGGCGCCGGCGACAATTTTCCTGTCCTCCTGCGCATTTCCGCTGATTCCTGGACCAAACCTCTACTACATGATGTACGGTATCGTGAAGTATAATAAAAAAATGGCGATCAATCAGACCCTGCTTCTGTTCTCCACCTGCATCGCCATCGCCCTGGGATTCATCGTCATCGACATTATCTACCGCTACTACCGTTCCGGAGTCCTGAAAATCCGCGAGGCAAAAAGAAACCGCCGCAAGGTCGAACGCGCAAAGAAACTCAGAAGCGCCTGGACCCAGCAGGACTACCAGGAAGCCTGCGAAGACGAAAAACAGCGCCGCAGAGACGAGCGCGAAAGCGAGCTGCTGTAAATTTAATTTCAGATCGGTGCATTCCCGTCAGACCCTTTGAATTCGAAAGGTCTGACGGGAATGTTTTTATTGTCTATCCGTCAGACGACAACAAGGTTCCCGGGCACCCACCCGACGCTTCAGCGTCGTGGAAGGGTGGGGTTCTTATTTGCTTCCCTTCCGGGAGCCGGGAAGCGCGGGGGCGCAATTACAGCTCTTCAGTGCGCCCCTGCGCGGTATGATCGGATGCCATCGGGCTGTGCCACGCCGGAAGTTTGACATATTGTTTTCCGCGTGAGACAGTCCCGATGGCTTCCTTCTATGGATTCGGAGGCGATCTCCTTTTTATGATATGGAGAGGAGATCGCTTCATTTAATAGAAATGAACCTGCTTTATGATCGGAGGCGATCTCCTTTTCGGAATGGAAAAGAGATCGCTTCGTATATCTTCAAGCGGCAGAACAGCCAATTGTCCTGCTGCCCTCTTGAAGACTTGCTCAGAACATTTTGTCAGGTATACTGTATTCTCAGATGGTATCTCATACCATATACTTCTTACTTCTGCCATTTTCTCACATACTATAATTCCGACCGAGGACACGTTTTGGAACCATCAATATCAGCGAAAACGAAAACAAGAAGAAGGAGTTTCCATTTTTTCGTTTACAAATTATTTATTAATCATGTCTGCTAAACCTTTTGTATACCATTTTATTTTCTTGCCGGAATTTTTACAGCTCACACGCCGTCGTTTAGTTTATAAAGTCTGAATAAACTGGTTGTTATTATATATGTATACATATTATTCCACAAATATACTTCTTATCGGCACGATTATGTGCTAGAATATGGAAATATGCAGATGCTGAAATAGATGGAGTTGCAATATTAACTAATTATTACGACTTTATAACGCATGATTCATCGCAATTTACGTCGAATCATGCATTCACATCTATTTACGCCAATATAATTGCACACAAGACAAAAAAGTGCTCTTTCCTGTTACTGGAGGAGCCAATTACACAAATCCCAAAACAAAAAAATCAAAACTCCTATTAACATCGGATATGCAGATAGCAAATATAGCATCAAAGTGTATTGCAGGACTGCCTGCCAGAACTCACCGTCAATGACTCCCTGAATCATTGACACGGCTGCTTGATTTCACCGTGCAGCGTGCTCATAGCTATCAGCATTTACAGCAACACCCTATTATAGAAAGGAAGGACAATGTACTTTCAGATACAGCTTGAAAATTTACTCAACGATATGAAACATCAGCTGAAAATGTGGCGGCAAGAGCTGAAGAATCTTCCTCCCGGTCAGATTACCCGCCGGAAGCGGAAAATCACGATCAATTATTACCACTGGATTCCCCGGACCGGCAATGCCAAGCGGGACAAGTTCATAAATATCACGGATGACCAGGATATGATCTGCCGGCTTATTCGAAAAAAGCATCTTCTAAAGGCCATACCCCTCCTGGAAGATAATATCAGGGATCTGGAACACTGTATACATAATTACTCCCGTACAGATGCTGTCCACATCATTCAACATCTCAACACGATTTATTCTGACCTTCCCGCAGAATACTTCACAGAATCCGGGGTACTGATAAGCTGGCAGCAGGATTCACACCGCAACCTCAATTTTCACCCGGAACACCTGATCAACACCGATGTTCAGGGCGAACCTGTCCGTTCCAAGAATGAAATCATTATCGCAAACCAGCTCACCATGCACGGCATTCCATTTAAAATTGAAGAACCGCTCAACTTTTTGGACCATCACATTACAGTTCATCCGGATTTTACCATCCGACGGCCGCGTGACGGAAAACTATTTTACTGGGAGCACTGTGGAATGGTCACCAATCAGAAGAAAATCGACGACCATTTCCGCAAGCTGCAGCTTTACCAGATGCATGGGATTGCACCCTGGGACAACCTTATCGTTACTTATGATAATAAAGAAAACGGAGTAAACGCCCGGATGGTCAGGGCAATCATTGAAAGCGAACTTCTGTAGCAGATGTGCGCGTTTTAGTCCCTCAGATTCGCTGACAGCCTGAAAGAACTGATTTTCACGCTGAATCTGGCGGTGCACAGTAATTCCTTCATTTCAAGCCTGCGGGAAATTGACTCCTAATTTCACATTTTGTCCTGACTCTTGCCAGGGATACTTTGCCGCATTCCGAATACAGTATACAGCGCATATCCCCGGCCGATGGATTCTCCATCCCTGGACACTCCCTGTGCGCAGAAGCTATAATGATTTTAATCTCATCAACTGATAATTGACTATGCCGGAAACCGGAAGTGTGCTGTACAGGAATAACTGGAAGCTTCGCAGCATTCCCGAAGCAGTCGGCACATCCATAAAATAAGGAGAATCGAAGAACATGAAAACGACGGAAAACAGCCATTTCACAAGCAATCACATGACCGATCAGCAGAACGAGAACCCGCAGAATCAGGGAGCGGCGGAATTGCAGTCCGGCACAGACGATAGAAGCTCCATAAGATGTTTCCGGCTGCAGGATTCATCGACGGAAATTCCGGACCTTGAGGCGCTCAACCTGGAGGCCTTCCCTTTCAGCGAATACATGTCCATCCCGGAAATGATCCGGGTCTGCCGCGTGATCGGCGGAGAGGCGCTCGCCTGGTACTATCGCGGAGAACTGGCGGGATTTTCTCAGTCTCTGGTCAACCGCCATACCGCCTATCACACCTACCTGGCCATCATGCCATCCATGCGCTCTCATGGTCTCGGACAAAAAATAATCGCAAGGATCATCGCCCGTAATCTGCCGCGGCAGTCGGTTCTCGATTTTGAGTTTCTGGACCCGGCCGCGGAAAATTATGGGATCAGAAAGCGCCGCAAGGCGCTCTATCTTAGAAACGGTTTCCACGAAACCGGATTCTATACCGTGCTCTCAGGTGACCATTTTGAAGTCTGCTGCACAGGAGGCCCACTGGACACTTCTTCGCTGAAAGATATCTTCCAGAAGCTCAGCCGGGAGCAGGAGATTTTTGCCGGCATACTGGCGCCGATATCCTCAGCAGATTAATATCACTGGGAATAACTACAGCTTTTCCCGCTTCTGGGCATATGCTATACTGACGAACAGACAATCAAATCTGAAAGAAGGCCTTTATGAATCATACAAGCAGAAAAGTATCTAGAAAAATTCTCATCGGAATCACCGCCGCGACGCTGCTGTTTTCCACTTTAGCGCTTCCTGTTACTGCGCATGCAGCCACTTCCGCTTCATCCGCGAAAAGCTCATCGACATCGGCCAGCTCATCCTTCACATATTCCTACTCGAATATGTATGACAAGTCATCGCAGAAGAAAGTCATCAGGGCGCTTTCTGCCGCAGGGATTTCCCAGAAGAACATCTCTAATTTCCTGAAGAACGTCAATGACTATAACAAAACGATCAAAGGAACGGGACTGGTTAAATCCGGTTTTAAGACGATGGAAAACACGCTTCCGAAGTACAACGATGTGAAGCAGTCCCAGCTCTGGGAGAAAAAGTACACGACCTTTCCGGGTAACAATTGCAGAATCACTGCTTACAGCCTGCTGAACGGAAAAATTGCGGTACAGAATTACGCAAAGGATAAATACACCACCTTATTCCTTGACAAGGAGGCCTTGTCGGAGACACCGTATTCCTTCCTGTCTGCAGCATCGAAGAAGCAGTTTCTGTCCTTCTACGCGCCGGTGACGACAACGCTGACAAAGAAGCAGAGTGTTCATGAGAAGAAGCTGCTGGCGGCATGGAAGAAGCGTGGGGTGAGTTTCAAGACCGGGAAGGCGAAGCTGATTTCTGTGGTCATGCACTCGTATTTTTCCAAGAGCGAGGATTACCTCTTCATCGGCCACACGGGCGTGCTAGTGAAGTCGGGCAGCGGATACCTGTTTATTGAGAAGCTGGCGTTCGAGTCGCCTTATCAGGCGGTAAAGTTCAGCTCGAAGAAGGATCTGAAGGCCTATCTGCTGAAAACCTATGATGTAGATCAGAATCAGCCGACGGCGCATCCCTTCATCATGGATAATAACAAGATGCTGTAAAACACCGGAGGGTAACAGAAGAACACGAAAAAACAGAGCCATGATGCGGTTCTCCTACTGCGCCGTGGCTCTGTTCTGTTATTCTGATTTTTGACTGAAAAATCAGCGGGCTAACCTCTCGGTCCAGCCTCTGCGATTTCTTTATCCATGTCTGGATAATTTTCATCAAAGTTTTTCTTAAACATTCCGGCGAGACGGCGGGCGGTCTGGTCGTAGGCCTCTTTATCTGCCCAAGTGTCGCGCGGATTCATGACTTCGGATGGAACATTGCTGCAGGACTGCGGAATGTCGAGATTGAATAAATCGTCGTGTTTGAATTCGGCGTTTTCAATTTCTCCATTGAGTGCAGCGGTGACCATGGCTCTGGTGTAGCGCAGTTTCATTCTGGAGCCTGTGCCGTATGATCCGCCAGTCCATCCGGTGTTGATCAGATAAACTCTGGTCTGGTATTTTTCGATTTTTTCACCAAGCATTTTCGCGTAAACGTTCGGATCGAGCGGCATAAACGGCTGACCAAACAGGGTTGAGAATGTCGGAACCGGCTCGGTGATGCCGCGCTCTGTTCCTGCGACTTTGGAGGTGAAGCCGGTTACGAAATGATACATCGCGGCCTCTTTTGACAGTCTGCTGATTGGAGGAAGGACGCCGAAGCTGTCTGCAGTCAGGAAAATGATCACCGACGGAATTCCTCCGACGCCCGGGATCGCTGCATTCGGGATATATTCAATCGGATAGCCGACACGGGTATTGTCTGTGATGGAGTTATCGCTGTAATCCGGCTGATGGCGGTCATTCAGGATAACGTTTTCCACGACGCTTCCGAAGCGGATGGCGTGATAGATATCCGGCTCTTTCTCTTCTTCCAAGTCAATGCACTTGGCATAGCATCCACCTTCGAAGTTGAAAATTCCACGATCGGACCAGCCGTGCTCATCGTCTCCGATCAGAAGTCTTGATGGATCCGCGGAAAGTGTGGTTTTTCCTGTTCCGGAAAGGCCGAAGAATACTGCGGTATCGCCTGTTTCCGGATCCATATTGGCGGAGCAGTGCATCGGAAGCACGTCTTCAAATGGCATCAGATAATTCATGACGGAGAAGACGCTCTTTTTAATTTCTCCCGCATACTGAGAACCTGCGATCAGAACCATTTTTGCCTCATAATCGATTCCGATAAAGGCCTCTGAATGGGTGCCGTCGATTTCCGGAATACACTTAAATCCTGGTGCCACAATGATCGTAAAGTCTGCGTCGCCGTAATTTTCCAGCTCTTCATCGGTCGGACGGATCAGGAGATTCCGGATAAACAGGTTTTCGCTGGCCAGCTCATTGATGATGCGGAACTTCTTGGTGCAGTGCGGATCGGCTCCTGCCATTCCATCAAAAATGAAGATTTCCCGGTCCTGAAGATAAGCGGCCATTTTGCCTTTGATCTGATTGAAGGCCTCTCTGCTGATCGGAACGTTGACCTTTCCCCAGTTAATCTGATCATGAACCCCTTCTGTATCCACGATGAATTTATCTTTTGGGGAGCGGCCTGTATATTTACCAGTCTGAACCACCAGGGCACCGGTATCACTCAGTATGCCCTCTCCCCTTCTCAGGGCGATCTGTGTCAGCTCTGCCGGAGAGAGATTACGGTATACTGCTTTCGGATGGATAATTCCCAGTTCCTCTAAACCAAATGTATTCATATTTCTTTTCTCCAAATCAATATTATTTCAAACAACCAATTTAATTCGTCTTTTTCTATTAAGGCAGAGAAGGTATTATTAATCCTGACCAGCCGGCACTTTTCGTCTGCCGGCCGGTCAGATATTTCCTTGCCGGATTACTTTTGTCCCGCGGAAATTACACGGAAAACCTGCTCTGCAGTGTCGGCCATGTTCTTCTGCGCAGTCTCTGTGTCCATAGCCTCTTCCAGGCTGCAGATGCGGCGGAGGATCGGAAAGAATGCAGTGATACCGTGCTCATTGCAGTATCTGGCGTCATCGGTCACACTTCCAGAAAATGCCAGTACCGGAATGTCGTATTTTTTCCCGAGGCCGGCAATTCCAGACGGTGCCTTGCCCATGACGGTCTGGCGGTCCAGCTGCCCTTCTCCGGTAATCAGATAATCTGCGTCTTTTACGACTTCCTCCATGCCGGTGAAATCAAGAACCAGGTCGACACCCGGAACCAGCTCTGCATTCAGGAAGGTTCTCAGCGCAAAGCCCAGCCCGCCTGCCGCGCCGCTTCCCGGATAATCCGGATCGGCATCTTTCACGCATGCTGAGGATACTTCTGCATAATGGGAAAGCCACTGGTCAAGCAGCTTTACCATCTCCGGCGTCGCGCCTTTCTGCGGGCCGAACACAGCGCTGGATCCCTGCTCGCCGGTCAGTGGATTTCCCACGTCAGAAACCACACGAATTCGGCATTCAGAAAGCCTTGAATCCGCGTTTTCTGTGCGGATTTCTGAAAGTTTTCCAAGTCCTTCTGCTCCGAGGGGAATCGGACTGCCCTCTTCATCGAGAAGGTCAAAGCCCAGTGCCTGCAGCATTCCTGCGCCGCCGTCATTGGTCGCGCTTCCGCCGATTCCGAGGATGATTTCCCTGCATCCCCGGTCCAGGGCGTCTTTAATCATCTGTCCGACGCCATAGGTCGATGTTTTATATGGATTCAGCTGATCTTTTCTGACCAGGGTAATTCCTGATGCTGCGGACATTTCCATGACGGCAGTACTTCCGTCCAGAACCGCATACTTAGCGCTGACCGGGTCCCCCAGAGGCCCCTGAACTTCTGCAGCGGCGTCTTCTTTTACCCGACCGGCAGCAAGAGCATCTACCGTGCCCTCGCCTCCGTCTGCCATCGGACGCACAATTACATCAGCATCCGGAAGAACGCGCAGGATTCCGGTCTTTGCGGCTTCTCCTGCCTGCGAAGATGTCATGCAGCCTTTAAAAGAATCTATCGCAATCACGATTTTCATTCGAATGTCACTCCTTGCTTCTAAAGCGGATACGCTTTATTCCTTTTGTCCATCGCCATGGCGGAAAGACCAGTCTGCTGGGCTCTTCTGTACTTGAAGAATTCTTCAGCAACCTGCGGGAACAGCGCATAGGACAATGCGTCTTCCGGCTGCTCCGCCCATGGCGCGCTTTCTTCAATGAATTTCTCCATCTGTGGAGGAATATGGTCTGCCGGGCGGTCTGTAATGCGTTCTTCTCCCGCTTTCAGAATCTTTTTCACAACGGATTCCTTCATCGGACGCACGGTCTGACCGAACTCGCCTTTGACCAGCTTCTTTGTTTCGTTTGGCACCATCTTATAGCGTTCTCCGGTCAGGACGTTCAGAACGGCCTGGGTTCCCACGATCTGTGAGGACGGAGTTACCAGCGGCGGCTCGCCCAGATCTTCTCTCACACGCGGAACTTCTTCCAGAACTTCCTCCAGTCTTCCGTCCTGCCCTGCCTGATGCAGCTGACTGATCAGGTTGGACAGCATTCCGCCCGGAACCTGATATTTCAGCGTATTGACATTGACGCCCAGAACCTTGGTGCTCATCAGTCCGTTTTTCAGGCATTCCTCACGGTATGGTTTGAAATAGTCAGAAACCTGCATGATTTTCTTAAGGTCAAGTCCCGTGTCATTCGGGCCGCCCTGAAGAGCCCTGACCATGACATCCGTTGCCGGCTGGGATGTGCCGAGAGCGAATGGCGCAGAAGCTGTGTCGATGATGTCCGCTCCAGCTTCTACCGCTTTCAGACAGGACATCGCTGCCATTCCAGACGTGTAATGGGTGTGAATGTCGACTGGAAGAGAGGTTCCCCTCTTCAGGGCTTTGACCAGCTTCTCCGCGTCCTGCGGAACCAGAAGGCCCGCCATATCCTTGATGCACAGGGAATCCGCGCCCATTTCCTCAATTCTTCCTGCCAGCGTCTCCCAGTACTTTAAGTCATACGCTTCGCCCAGCGTATAAGACAGGGCGATCTGCACGTGTCCGCCTTCCTTTTTCGCGGCATTTACTGCCGTCCTGAGATTTCTGAGATCGTTCAGGCAGTCGAAAATCCGGATGATATCGATTCCGTTGGCGATCGACTTCTGTACGAAATATTCTACCACATCATCAGCGTAATGATTGTAGCCGAGGATATTCTGTCCGCGGAAGAGCATCTGCAGCGGAGTGTGCTTAAAGTGCCGCTTCATCATACGCAGACGCTCCCATGGGTCCTCCTTCAAAAAGCGCAGGCAGGCGTCGAAAGTCGCGCCGCCCCAGCACTCGACCGAATAATAACCGATCTCATCCATCAGATCTAGAACCGGCTCCATCTCCTCACTCGGCATCCTGGTTGCAATCAGCGACTGATGCGCGTCACGGAGTACGGCTTCCGTAATTTTTACCTTTCCCATGTCCGCCTCCTATTTAATCTTCACCAGTGTGCTTCCCATCTCCACAGCTTCACCTTCTGCTGCCGTGTAAACGATGGTTCCCGCAACCGGAGACTGAATTTCATTTTCCATTTTCATGGCTTCAAGAACCAGAACGGTTTCTCCCGCCTCTACGGTCTCACCTTCATGTTTCAGCACCCGCAGGACTTTTCCCGGCATCGGGGCAGCCACATTCTCGGCAGATCCGTCATCGGCTGGCGCAGGAGAAGGAGCTGCAGATGGCTGAGGCGCAGAAGCAGGCGCAGACTCTTCCGGTTTTGCTGCAGGAACTTCTCTGCTTTTCTGAACTGCAGGAGCAGCTGCAGCGGACCTTCTCTTTCCTCCGGCAGCCTTTTCCTCAACCGTCACCTCGTATGACACGCCATTAACCGTAATAATATATTCTTTCATTATTCTACCTCAATCTTCTTATCCGCCGGATCGACCGGACGATGATGTCGTCATCCAGAACATTTTCTGCTCCGCAGTCTTCCCAGTAAGCCTGAACCGCAGCAGCGGCAATCACCGCAAGCAGTTCGCCATCCAGTTCTACTTTCTGATGCTCCATGCTCTCTTCCTTTCCGCGGACAAAGCCTGATCAGCAAGGGAATAGGCACTGCCGGAAAACTGCATCTCGAATGCTCCGCATACCTGCTGCCTCATCTCCTCCGGCCTTACGACCAGATCGATAAGTCCGCGGTTCTCCGCCGCCTGAAGGCTGTTCTGTTCCGCACCAAATTCTTCTGCATTTCCGCCAAGGATTTCCGCGGCCGCCCTGCTGTCCATGACCTTAACTTCCGCATCTGTCTCTGCAAGGATCAGATCGCTGTCCGCACTGCGGCCTGCAAACAGCATTCCCGGAAGGCCTTCCGCTTTTTTGATAATGGTGACCGTTCCCGATTCGACACATGCTTTTGCGAAGATCAGTTCGCGGCAGGAATAAAGCAGATGTGCTGCGTTCCTTTCATCCCTATTGAAGGACGAGGCCTCACAGATCGTGAGCATAGGAATCCGGAAAGCCCCGCAGAAGCGCAGCCACTCTGCAGCTTCTCTCAGTCCCTTTGCAGAAACTTCTGGGTTTTCATTGGCAATGACTCCGACCGTCTGCCCGTTCATCCGGATCAGTCCGGAAGCAATTCCGCTTTCACTCAGCGCTTTTCTTCTTAAGAAGATCCGGTCATCCGCAAGCTCTATTACTGCATTCTCGCCGTGCAGCTGTGAGAAATTCTCTGCGGCGCGGTTTAAAGAGTCTTCAGCCGCTTCATATTCATATCCTCCGAGATTATCTTTCGGAAGGAAGGAAATCAGGCTGCGGATTTTTTCTGCAAGCTCCTCAGCAGTTCCCATGAAATCAATATTTCCCGATTTTTCCTGATGATCTGCGGACTGAAGCTCTTCATCCTTATTTCCGATTACGGCATCGGATGGGATCAGATACAGCTGAGCCTGATTTTCAAGCAGCAGGAAATCTGACATCTGCGCACAGACTGCCTGACTGCCGCCGCAGTTTCCAAATACAGCCGTGATGATCGGAATAATTCCTTTTAATTCTGACTTTTTCCTGAGCACCCGTCCAAATGCCATGAGGCTGTCCATAGCACTTGCGACCTGAACACCGGCTGAATCCAGCAGTTCAATGACCGGCGCGTGCATTTTCTCAGCCATATCATAAATCTTTTCTATTTTCTCTGCCTGACGCGGGGTCATGATTCCGCCCTGATCATCCGGATCCTGGGCGTAAATGAAGACCAGTCTGCCCTCTATCAGGCCATATCCTCCTGCCGCGCCGCCAGTGTGTTCACGAAGTTCAATAAAACTTTTCTCATCCAGAACGGCGCGTATTCTCTCTTCTGATTTTCTCATCTGACGCTGTGATGCCGGTTCATCACCGCTCCTTTCCTGTTTTTCCAACAGAAGAACCTTTCTTAATCAGGATTTTCTTCTGCAGATCCGGTTCTATTTTTATTACAATATTCTGAAATTATAGATTTACTAATGCGAAGGCTTACTTCTTGCCTGGTGATTTTTGTCCGAAAAAACTGGAGGCGGCGGAACAGGTCGTCCTGCCGCCTCCGCAGCCTTATCGGAAGTTAAAGTATAGGAGTTGTGTATAGGATATTAATTTCCAGCTTCTTTAGCGATCTGCGCGGTGATCTTCAGATATTCATCGATATCGGAAGGTCCATAGCAGTGCAGCGGGGAAACACGGATGGCTCCGGCTTCCTGGATGCCCAGTGTGTTGATGATGCGCTCAGAATACGGGCTGCTCTTCATGCGCTCGAACACGGTGATGCCGCGGTTCAGATAAGTCTCTGCGAGCTTCGGCAGTTCAATTCCCTTGATGCCCATGGCAACGATCAGGTCTTTCTTTGTCAGATCTTCAATGTCGGTGTAAACCATGACGCCCGGGATATGTCTGAGTCCCGGAAGCTCATCGCTTCCCTCAAGCATTCTGTACAGAAGGGCTCTTTCCTGAAGATGAATGTGCTTCATGCCTTCTGCATACTGCTCTCTCAGGGTCTTCAGCTCCGGTGAGAAATGAAGTCCGATCTCTGCGACATATTTAATTACTGCCATCATGGCGGCAAAGTTGCCCGGTGCCGGTGTACCCAGCTGCCAGATATCCGCATCCTTGCACTTTAATCTTGGGTGGAACATGGAAGCAACACGCGGTGATACATAAGCGTAGCCGCAGCCTCTCACACTGAAGAACTTATACGGCGCGAAGTTGCAGACATCGACATTCCAGTCTTCTACATCGATCAGGGCGTGCGGTGCGTGCTGCACGGCATCGCTGACCACGTAGATGTCCGGGTTGATCTCATGAACTCTTCTGGAGATTTCCTTGATGTCCATGATGTTTCCGGAAATATTGGAAGCGGCCATGATGCTGACCAGAACGGTGTCCTTGTCCACGTGACGCAGAACTTCTTCTACATCGATTCCGCCGGTTTCAGGATTAGCAGGAACCTCGCGGAACTCTCTTCCGGTCTTCTTGCATGCATATTCTACTGCGTCATGAGCGGAAGGGTGCTCAAGAAGTGAGGTAACCGCATTCTTACCCCAGTCTGCGTTTTCCAGGATTGTTGTAACAGCCTGGAACATGCACTGGGAAGCAGTAAGTTCGGATATCAGAGCTCCGGAATGAGCGCCGAAGATGACTTCCATGATTTCCTTCGTTCCCTCTGAAACATAATAGGAAAGTCCGTAACCTCTGCCGCGGTTTCTCTCCGGGCAGTCCGGAAATGCTTCCAGCGTGGTTTTCTTCTCTACGGCATCTCTCAGTCTGAGGGATCCTCCGGAATTCTCAAAGAAGAGGCGGTGTCCGTCTGCAGGATCTGCATCTGCATAGCAGAATTTATTTTCTAAAGTCTTCTGGTATTCATCGTCAAAGAATACGCCTTTAATCTCGTTACTCAAGGTATTATCCTCCCATTCAATAATAAGTGGATGCCTGAAGGCATCTTGCCTTTCCCCTGTGAAAACAATAACACAAATGTACATAGTTGAAAAATGAATTAAATTAAGATATATTATACGCATCACGTATTATACAACATGGAATGCAGGGAAGCTATTCCAAAAGCATAAACGAAATTTTCCTTTTTACAAGATTGTGAGGCGAACTCATGAATAACACAGATATTGAAACCTTTCTCATGCTGGTAAACACCAAAAACATTACCCGGACAGCAAAAAACCTTTACATTTCCCAGCCGACCGTAAGCCGGAGATTAAAACAGCTGGAAAACGAGCTGGGCTATCCCCTGGTCAATCGCGAAAAGGGAGAAAAGCAGATTACCCTGACTCCCGCCGGAGAAAACTTTATCCCGCTTGCGGAGCGCTGGATGGCGCTCTGGAGAAAAATGAAAGAAGCCGGCGAAGAAAATCAGAGACACTACCTTTCTATCGGCTGCACCGACACCTTTAACAGCGCGATTCTCCTTCCTCTATATGAAACTCTGTGGAATACGAAGAGAAATGAACTCTGCATGAATATCAGCACCCATTACTCTGTACAGCTTTACGACATGCTGGAAAATCATGAGATCGATCTTGGATTTGTCTTCCACTATCTGGATTACAAGAGCATTACAGCAGAACCGATCCTCGAGGAAGATATGTTCATCGTTCAGCCGAATAACAGTTTCGCGGTCAGGAAGCCGGTAATCCTCACTGACGAACTCAACCTGGACAATGAAATCTATCTGACCTGGGAATCCCACTATGAGATCTGGCACAACCAGTGGGTGCAGAAAGACCGCCGCCCCGGTATCGAAGCGGATACCTATCTGCTGCTTCAGTGCCTGCTGAAAGCACCGGGCTCCTGGGCCATCGCACCCTATTCCGTGGTCCGCAAGCTGCAGGATAATATGGATATCTACATCAGTAAAATCGGAAATGAGATTCAGCCTCCGCGCCGCATCACCTATATGATCCGGAATAAATTTGAACATGCCTCACTGAATGAATCTCTTATGCATTTTACCTATACGCTCCGGAAATTTCTTCGTGATTATTTTAATTTCGATAAAGAGAAGATCCGGATTTACGAATCCTGATAATAATCTTTAACAAATATTTTACACGCTTGTCCGCGAAATGTTGAAGCTTCTTTCCTTTTCGCGGACACTTTCTTTCAAATGAGCCTCTCATTGATTGATTTGCATCAATTCAGAAGCACATTAATACGCTTTTTGCATATTTTGTCTTGATTATATTCATTTTACGTTATCATACAATTCTGCTATAGTTTTGATTGACAGAAAGTTGACGAGTTACAAGCGAATTGTTTTCCGACAATTCATAAGATAATCAATCACTAATTATATGAAAGGAGGATCTCATGGACTGTAAGATTTTACTCTGTGGAGATTCTGCTGTCAGCGTCGTTATGGGCGATGAAATCAGTCTGGATGTAAACCGTCTGGTGCTCCGCCTTCAGAAAAGTCTGGATGAACATCCGGTTGAAGGAATTATCGAAGTGATCCCTTCCTATTCTTCTCTGATGATTCAGTACGACCCGATGATTCTGAGTTATGAAAATCTTTGCGAGGAAATTCAGAAACATGCGGACGACATGCCAGAAATCGAGGACAAAGATACCCTGGTCAAGGAAATCCCGATCTGCTATGAAGGCGAACTCGGACCGGACCTGGAAGAATGTGCCCGTCTTCAGGGATGCAGCACAGAAGAAGTCATCCGGATGCATTCCTCACATTTATATTACGTCTACATGCTCGGCTTTGCACCGGGTCATCCATATGCGGCAAGATTTGAAGAGCCGTTCGCGTTCAAGAGACGCCCGGAACCAAGACTGAAGATTCCTGGAAGATCCGTTGTCGTTCAGCAGAATCTGTCCGACCTGATCCCGTTCGATCAGCCTTGCGGCTGGAACATCATCGGAACAACTCCGCTGAATATCACAGACTTCTCCAGAAAGGATCCCTTCCTGGTTTACGCAGGAGAATGGACCAGATACATTCCGGTATCAAGATCCGAATACGACCTGATCCGTAAGGACGTCGAAGCCGGGACCTACCAGGTAAAAGCATATAAAAAGGAGGCGGCAGAGAAATGAGCATCTATGTAGAATCTCCGGGTATGCAGACAACCGTACAGGATTACGGAAGAACCGGATACCAGAAATTCGGTATTTCCCCTGCCGGCCCGATGGATACCAGATCATTTGCTATCGCAAACATCCTGGTGGGAAACACCAATGGTGAAGCCGGTTTGGAAGCCGCTTTTACCGGCCCGACACTGCGCTTTAATCAGGACAACGTCATCTGCGTGACAGGCGGCGATCTTCAGCCGAGATTAAACGGACAGAAGCTTCCGATGTATCAGGCCGTTTCTGTAAAAGCCGGCGACAAGCTGTCCTTTAAAGGCATGAACGGACACGGATGCAGGGCCTACATTGCATTTGCAGGCGGCCTTGACGTCCCGGTCGTCATGGGAAGCCGCAGCACACTGATGAAAAACAGCATCGGCGGACTGGAAGGCAGAAACCTGAAAACAGGAGATCAGATCGGATTCCTGAAACCGGTCTCCGAATATCCGGATATGGACGAGCGTAACGCCTGGCCAGAAAAATTCGGCGCGAAGACGATCACACTCCGCGTACTTCCGGGGCCTCAGGATTTCGAGTTCACCCGCGACGATCAGCTGGACTTCTACTGGTTTGACGCAGAAATCACCAACGACTTCGACCGCATGGGCGCGCGCCTGCGAATCCAGCACCCTCTGAAAGGCCTGCATGACGGAAACATCATCTCCGACGGCATCGCCTTCGGTTCCATCCAGGTACCGACCAACGGCCAGCCGATCATCATGATGGCCGACCGTCAGGGCATCGGCGGATACGCGAAGATCGGAACCGTCATCAGCACGGACCTTCCGCTTCTGGCCCAGTCCATGCCGGGAACCCGTATCCATTTCATCAAGATGGACATCCGCACCACGCACAATGTTTACCACCGTGCCATGGAAGAACTGATCGATCTGAACCAGCAGCTCAACGGCACACGGAACTTTCAATAGCAATCATCCAACATTATCAGACAAAATTCACACAGCAAAGAAAGGAGCTGCGAAATGAAAATTGTAATTCTTGACGGATATACAGAAAACCCGGGAGATCTGAGCTGGGATGCACTGAAAGCCATCGGTGAAACAACGATCTACGATCGCACCAGTCTCACCGATGAGAATGAAATCGCTGAGAGAATCGGAGATGCAGACATCGCCATCACCAATAAGACACCGATTTCCAAGGCAACCATCGACCGCTGCCCGAATCTGAAGTTCATCGCCGTTCTGGCAACCGGATACAATGTCATCGACATTGCCTACGCAAAAGAAAAAGGCATTCCGGTTTCCAATGTACCAGTGTATGGAACTCGTTCTGTAAGCCAGTTCGCTATCGCTCTTCTCCTGGAGATCTGCCACCACATCGGCCATCATTCCAAGACCGTTCACGAAGGAAAATGGGAGAACTGCGCAGACTGGTGCTACTGGGACTACCCTCTGATCGAGCTGGCAGACAAGACCTACGGACTTATGGGATGCGGAAACATCGGCATCCACACTGCTGCAATCGCACGCGCGCTCGGTATGAACGTCATCGCATTCGATGGAAAAGAGCGTGAAGAGGCCAAGGCCATGGGCGTAAAGTACGTTGACCTGGATACCCTCTTCAGAGAGTCCGATGTTCTGGGCCTGCAGATGCCTCTCTTCCCGTTCAATGAAGGAATCATCAACAAAGAAAACATCGCCAAGATGAAAGACGGCGTAATCATCATCAACAACAGCCGCGGCCAAATGGTCGTTGAGCAGGACCTGGCCGATGCACTGAACAGCGGAAAGGTTGCCGCAGCCGGCCTGGACGTTGTATCCACAGAGCCGATCAAGGGTGACAACCCACTGCTGAAGGCAAAGAACTGCATCATTACTCCGCACATGTCCTGGGGCTCCAAAGAAAGCCGTCAGCGCATCATGAACACAACGGTTGACAACCTGAACGCATTCCTCGCAGGAAATCCAATCAACGTAGTCAACAAGTAACACCACCTTTATTAAGGCCGGAAAGAAGGGATGTTCAGAAACAGAACACACTCCTCTTCTTTCATTCCCTCTTCCCGGCCGGAATTTTATCTGATCTTGTATTTTTTCGGCCAAACAGCCGTTATGAGCAGAAAAGATCCGGCTCTGCAGAGTCAGAATCCGCTGCCCTTTCCCCGATCAAACAGCAGAAAACCGAACATTTTGTTTTCTGTCAGGCAGTTGCCGGAATCTTCTGCTCCGAATAGAAGGAGATAATCATGTATAAAATCGATCTGAACAGCGATATCGGTGAAAGCTTTGGTAATTACACCATTGGAAATGATGCAGGCATCATTCCTCTGATCACCGCCGCAAACGCTGCCTGCGGATATCACGCAGGCGATCCGATGGTCATGGATAAGGTTGCCCGCATGGCAGCTGAAAACCATGTTGCCCTCGGCGCACATCCTGGATATCCGGATCTGATGGGATTCGGCAGAAGAAAAATGAACCTTTCCTATGATGAAGTCAAGAACTACGTAAAGTACCAGATCGGCGCTCTCGGCGCTTTCGCAAAGACATACGGTCTGAAGCTTCACCATGTTGCTCCGCACGGGGCTATGGGAAACCAGTGCCAGAACGACGAACAGATTTCCAACGCAATTATAGACGCAGTTCTGGACTACGACCCGGACCTGATCATCTACTACTGCGCAGGAGCCGTTCTCGGAGAGATTGCAGAAGACAGAGGCCTGCGCACTTGCTGTGAAATCTTTGCCGACAGAGCCTACATGGACGACCTGTCCCTGGTTCCACGCAAGATGGAAGGCGCAATGATCACCGATGAGGACCTGGCTATCCGCCGCTGCATCCGCATGGTAAAAGAAGGAAAAGTTACATCAATCAACGGAAAAGAACTGGACATCAAGGGACAGACTCTCTGCGTTCACGGAGACGGCGAAAAAGCTCTTCTCTTTGTTCAGAAAATCCGCAAGGCATTCACGGATGAAGGCATCTCCATCCAGACATTCGAGTAAAGGAGAAATACTATGGCAAAAAGTAAAACAGACAAGAAGCCTGCTTCTGTCATAAAGAAAATGATGATCGCCCTGATCGGCGGACTCATCGTAGGATTACTCTTCATGTTCCTTCACCAGCATCTGGTGGATACCGGACAGACCAAGACCTGGAACACGATCAATATGCTCCTCTTCCAGGACATCACCGTACCAGAAGGCGTTCATGCCATCGGTATTTTCTACATCATCGGCCAGCTCTTCATGAAAGGACTGCAGCTCGCCATCGTTCCTCTGGTTCTGGTTTCTCTGAGCCTTGCGATGAACAGCATCTCAAGCTCCACCAAGCTTGGAAGAATCGCCGGAAAGACCCTGATTGGATTTTTCTGTTTCTACTGCACAGGCGCATTCTTTGCCTGCCTGGTCGCTTTTCTTATGAAGAATGCCGGATTCTTCAGCATTCACCTGCCAAAGTCCGTAGCCAAGGCACAGACAATCGATGCTTTCAACCCGATTGCCGTTATCGTAAATGCCGTTCCTTCTAACATCACAGAGGCATGCAGCACCAACAACTCCATTCTGGCCGTTGTCGTAGTCGCTATCATCCTGGGCCTCTGCATGAACAAGCTCGGTGAAAAGACAGAGCCGCTGAAGAAAGTTCTCCAGTCTCTGAATGAAATCATCACCCTGTACCTGAACTTCCTGATCAACAAGGTCGGACCGTTCGCCATCTTCTGCCTGATTTCCCGTACATTCGCGATCTACGGAGCAGAATACCTGAAGCCGGCAGCTGCATACGTCATCGGCGCTATGCTTACCCTCTTCGTCCTGGTATGCACCATCTACCCAATCGGCATCTGGCTGACAACCCGCATGAATCCGTTCAAGTTCATGAAGAAGATCGCCAAAGTCGGCGTATTCGGATTCTCCACTAACTCCTCCGCTGCTACACTTCCGATCAACACCAAGACCTGTGAAGAAGAACTCGGATGCAGCAAGGAAATCACAAGCTTCGTCCTGCCTACTGGTATGACCATCAACATGAACGGAACTACCGTCATGCACATGTTCGCTGTAACCTTCATCGCAACAGCAGCTGGAATTCACGTCACACCGGCCAACATGGTCGTCATGGCCTTCCTGTCCATCTGCGCAGCAGCTGGTACACCGGCTATTCCGATCGCAGGAACCACAATGATCTTCACGGTTCTTTCCGGAATGGGCTGGACCAACGAACTCTGCCTCATCGGCTACGCACTGGTTGTAGCAATCAACCGTCCGGTTGAGATGGCACTGCTCCCGCTGAACGTTATCGGCGACGCAACAGTAAACGTCATCGTCAACAAGAAGGAAGGCGAGCTGAACGAAGAAGTTTACAATTCGTAAACGGACAGAAATAGAATGTTCCCTTCTTTGAGTCATTAACAGAAAACCCGGGCTGCCACACGAGAATATAATCGGTGCGGATGCCCGGGTTTTCTTTTGGTGAAATCACACCAGACAGATTTATCTAATTATTGATATGATCAATTTCCCCGGTATCTGCTTTAGCTTGAATTCACCGGTGAATTATAGTAGAATCAATATAGTAAACGATTTCAGACAGGAGGATATGAAATGAGTGACACACATGAAACAGTGAAAGAATATTACAGCAGTGTCAGCACAGAGAAAAACGGTCAGCTGGAGACGTCGGTCTGCTGCTGTTCTTCCCACGGCATGAGCGATCAGGTAAAGGCGATTTCTTCCCAGCTGCCGGACGAGATCCTGACGAAATATTACGGCTGCGGATCTCCTCTTCCGGACGCTCTGGAGGGATGCACGGTTCTGGACCTGGGCTGCGGCACCGGCCGCGACTGCTACGTTGCGGCAAAACTCGCCGGACCAGAGGGTCACGTCATCGGAATCGACATGAATGACGACCAGCTGGCTATTGCCAATAAATACAAGGAGGAAATGGCGGAGAAATGGGGATTTGACAACGTTGAATTCAGGAAAGGCTTCATCGAGGACCTGAAGAGCGCGGGAATTGAAGACGGATCTGTCGATGTCGTCATCTCCAACTGCGTCATCAACCTTGCCGATGAGAAACAGAAGGTCTTCAGCGAAATCTGGCGTGTCCTGAAAAACGGCGGAGAGCTTTACTTCAGCGACATCTTCGCAGACAGAAGAGTTCCTGACGAAATGAATCACGACCCTGTTCTACTCGGAGAGTGTCTGGGCGGAAGCATGTACGTGGAAGATTTCCGCAGAATGCTGTATAAGACGGGATGGAACGATTACCGCGTTGTCTCCTGCACACCGGCACCGATCAATAATAAAGAAATTGAAGCGAAAGTCGGAAACATCGGTTATACCTCTGACACAATCCGCGCCGTCAAGCTCCCGGAATACATCGAAGACGCCGCAGAAAACTACGGCCAGTTCGTCCGCTATAACGGCGGCATTGAAGGCCACGAATTCAACTGGGATCTGGATATGAACCACAGATTCTATAAAGATCTTCCGGTTTCCGTATCCGGTAATACCTGCGCCATGCTGGAACACACCAGATTCAGCAGATATTTCACCATCTTCGGCGACCGCAGCCACCACTTCGGCTGGTTTGAGGAGCCGGAAGGCGGATGCTGCGACGATGGCGGCAGTGATGAAGGCGGATGCTGCTGCTAATACATTTCGCTTTTTATCTGTGCACGGGAAACAATAAGGAGTAAACTCCGCCCTTTCCCTGCGCACAGACCTGTAAAACGCACGAAAGACACGTTCAGGGATACGGTTATACATGGGCAGCCGTATCCCTGTTTGTTGCTACAATTCTGGTCGTCTTGCAGATTTTAGAAATTCTGTTTTCAAGGGCAGACTTCATGTCCAGTTTCCCTTTGTCGCCGTGAACCAGCCAGATCAGACTGCAGCCGCGCTCCGCGGCATCCATATAGGTATCCATCAGCTGAGAATACTGGGCGTGACTGCTGAAACTGTCCAGACTCTTGACGCTGCAGCGGCAGCGGCAGGACTTGTGGTCGATGGTAAGCGTCTTCTGTTCAGAGCGGTGCTTGATTTTCCAGCCCAGACTGTCTTCTACCATATAGCCGCAGGTCAGGATGCAGCAGTTTCTCCTCGGCAGAATTTCCTTCAGATACTGCACGGAACGGCCCTGACTCAGCATGCCGGAGGCCGAGCAGACGACTTTAGGAGAAGGATCGGCGATGCAGGCCAAGCTCTCTTCGCGGTCTTCAATAATGCGGATATTTTCCCAGCTCATCATCTCGTCGAACTTTTCTTTCTCCCCGCCCTTCAGGCTCCTGCTGTAACAGCCAAGCAATTTTACGGCCAGCGGAGAATCAATTACAATCGGCACTTTAAATGTTTTATCCTCATGAAAAATTTTCCAGAGCATATACAGCATGGTTTCCGTTCTCTGCATTGCAAAGGTCGGAATTAAGATTATTCCGTCATTTTCGATACATACTTCCCGGATTGTTTTCTCCATCAGTTCCAGGTCCTTGCGGCGCTGGCACTTCTTGGCCGACCGTTTCGGATCGTTATAGGTGGTTTCCCCGATCAGCATAGAACATTTCACGAGCGGCTCATAATCTTCGACAAAAGGCTGCTCGAACAGGGAGTTCCCCAGATCGCCGGTGTAACAGATCTTTTTCACGGTCCCGGATGGAAGAGTAATATAGAGCTCGATCTGACAGGATCCGAAGATATGTCCTGCGGGAACAAGGCGGAAACTGACCTGATCCGTAATCCGGTGCATTGTTTTTTCTTCGCAGCCCCGGAAATGCGGCAATGCCAGACTGACGTCTTCCATGCTATAGACCGGCTTCTGCGGGGCAGAACTCTTCTTTGAAAGGATTTTTGCGTCACGTTCCATAATCCTCGCCGAATCTTCCAGAATCGGACGGACGAACTCGACGCTTTCCTCTGAAATGTAATACGGACAATCTCCTCCTTCTGCCGCGAACTTCGGCAGCAGGCAGAAATGATCCGCGTTCAGATGGGATACAATCACCGCAGTAATTTCCTTTGGCTTGAAAGAAAATTTCCGGCGATTATTCTTGTACGCTTCAACGATATTTCCCGACTGATAAATTCCGCAGTCCAGCAGGATCTTCTCTCCGGTCGGACATTCAACCAGATAGCAGGATCCGGTGACATCACTGGATGCCATGCCTGCGCAGCGTACCGTTACCTTCTCACTCACAGTTTTACGTGAAATAGGAATCACCTCCAGACAGGCGTTTCTGTTTAACTTTATGGAAGGGAATCTTATTTCTCTTCCCACCTTCATTATATCCTGAAAAGCTGGAATTGTATGTAGTTTCTCTTAAAATCCGTGTAAAGATTTCTGCAGAAAGCGATCGTGTCAGGCGCTGGAGGGATTTTTTCGACAGGTCTACAAACCTGTTTCTGTGAGCTGCACGCAGCCGGATGCCTGGAACGCCTGCTCTGACTCAGCTCTTTCAGCGCAGATTTCTTACTCCTTCTTCAGAAATAACCAGATCCATCAGAAGATCATGCTCCTCCATCGGGATATCTTCTCTCATGATTTTCTCCCGGCATACGATCGCGCGGACCGCTTCTGTTTTATTCAGATAGCGGTCGTAGAAACCGCCTCCGTAGCCGAGCCGCTTCCCATCATGACTGCAGCTGCAGCAGGGCACGATGGCAAGCTGAAATTCCTCCGGAGATACCAGAGCACAGTTTTCCTTCGGCTCCAGAATTCCCCAGGTGCCCGGTTCCAGATCTTTCTCGAGGCTTTTTATTTCATAGGCGTCCATCTTTCCGAGGCCATGGCAGCGCGGAACGCCAACCCGTTTTCCATCCTTCAGCATCTGCCGAATCAGCCGGTGCGTATCCACTTCCGTGTCCATGCTGACGAAACAGAATACCGTATCCGCCTTCTGATATTCCGGAAGCGAAAGTATTGCCTCTCTGATTTTTTCATCTGCAGCCTCGCAGTAACTCTGATCCAGCTGCTTCACCGTCTCTTTCACTTCTGCACGGATTCGTTTTTTCTCCGCCTTAATCTCCTGTGCTCCCATGACATACCTCCTGCATTCAAGCTGCGTAAATACTAATCCCTGCTATCGGATAATGTCAAGAGCTGGTGGACGTTTTCGCAGACAAATCTCTAGGCTTGCTTCTGTGAGCTTGTAAGCAGCCGGATGCCTGGAACGCCTCCCGGAAGTTCTCGCGGACCTTGATGCCAGGCAAACATTCAGGTTATAATGAAACGATAGTTAAGACAGAACGACACGCAGCAAGTATCTTCCTTTGTCTTTTCACGGACAAAAAACAAACAGCAAGAAAGCACGTAAACATTCCGGCTGACCCTATGCCCTGATGCGCCCTCTGCGCCCCGGTAAAGGTGCGGCCTTGATAGAACCAGAGGAGGAGTATATTTTGTCCATGATCTGGAAAATCTTCTTCCGGGACCTGAAACGGCTCGGATCCAACCTGATCGCGCTCATTGTCATCATCGGTGTGTGCCTGATTCCGGCGCTGTACGCCTGGTTTAACATTGCGGCCAACATGGACCCTTACAGCAACACCAGAAACATCAAAATTGCGGTTGTGAACCTAGATCAGGGAGGAACGTTCCATGCGGCTTCCTTCCGTTCATCTGCGAAAAATCAGCAGTCGAACATTGCGCTCGGCAGTATGGTGGTCAAGAATCTAAAGAAAAATGTACAGCTGGGCTGGCAGTTCGTCGGAAGCCGGCAGGCCATGAAGGGTGTCCAGAGTGGAAAATATTATGCCGCCATCGTGATTCCGAGCAATTTCTCATCCTCCATCCTCAGTATTCTGAATGGAAAGATTCACCGGCCGCAGATTATCTACTACAGCAATGAAAAGAAAAACGCAGTAGCGCCGAAGGTTACGGACACCGGTGCATCCACCATCCAGCTGAAAATCAACCAGACCTTCGTCTCTGTCGTCTCGGACACGATCACGCAGGCACTGGGAACTTCCATCGCTGACTCCCGGGGCAGACTGACAAACGCGAAAAACAATGTCCTGTCCAGCCTTTCTTCTGCATCGGAAAACCTGTCGGACTCACAGAAGACCATCAGCAGTTTTCAGAACAACTGCAGAGATGCGCAGAAAACCATTTCTGCCACCAATAAACTGCTGGACCAGCTGAACAGTACGTCTGCTGATGCTCTGGCAACGGTCAATAACACAGAAAAGCTTCTGAAAGCCGCCAGAAAGAGCAGCTTAAGTTATGCGGGAACACTGAACAATTCTGCAGATACAGCTTCTGCTGCCATCAGCAGCCTTCAGAATGACACCATGACGGCTTCCGGAAAGCTGACCTCTTCCATCAGCAGAGCCAATGCAGAAGTGGATTCCCAGATTACGCAGATGAATACCATCATCCGTTCCAATCAGGAAATGATCGACCAGCTGGAAAGCCTGCACGAGCTGCTGAAGACCGACACGAAGCTTTCTTCTGACATCAGCAGACAGATCACCCTGCTGAATGAGCAGAACGCGAAATGCAGGAAAATTCTTTCTGCGCTGGAATCTGCCAATTCAGCAGTCAGTAAGGCCAACACACAGGCAGAGGAACTGAATTCTTCCATCAGCAGCCTGACAGCGGCTGGAAATAAGAATCTTCAAAAAATGAAAAACAGCCTCTACAGCGGAAGTACAGAAACCATGAATGACAGCTTTAACACAGCAATTACCGCCTGCGAAAGCGCAAAATCAATTTTTGAAGACCTGCCATCTGATACGAAGCAGGTAAAAAGTACACTGAAAGCCGTGAGCCGTGGATTAAGCAGCACCAGCTCTGCCCTTTCCGCCTCGAAGAATACCCTGAAAGCCGCGAGAAAAGACCTGGAGCAGATCCGGACAGATCTGAATACGCTGGTTTCTTCCGCTGCTTATAAAAAACTTCTGTCCATGACGAATACGAACACGAAGGAGCTCGCCTCCTTCATGGCCAATCCGATCAAGATGCAGAGTCATGTCTTCTATCCGGTGAAAAATTACGGTTCTGCCATGACACCGTTTTACACGGATCTTGCCATCTGGGTCAGCGGCATCATTCTTGCGGCAATCCTCAAACTGCGTGCCGACGCGGACGATGCAATTCCGGAATTTACGGCTTCACAGGCCTACTTTGGAAGATGGCTGCTGTTCATTTTCCTCGGGCTGATTCAGGCGGCCATCATCGCGGCAGGAGACCTGTATCTTCTCAAGGTACAGTGCCTGCATCCGGTCTGGTTCTTTATCGCCTCGCTGATCACTTCCTTCGTCTTCGTTTCTGTCGAGTACTCGCTCTGTCTGACCTTCAATCACATCGGACGGGCGCTCTGCGTCCTTCTGGTCATCCTGCAGATTCCGGCGTCTTCGGGAACTTACCCGATAGAGATGACCCCGCAGTTTTTCCAGCGGCTCCATCCGCTTCTGCCATTTTCCTACAGCATCAAGGCTCTGCGGGAATGCATAGCAGGTTATTACGATCACACCTACTGGAAGAATCTGGGAATCCTGATGATCTTTGCCGGACTGGCACTATTCTTCGGGTTAGTCGTACAGCGGGCCATTCTGAACCTGAACAATCTCTTCGACGACCGACTGGCCAGGACCGGATTTATGAGCTGTGAAAAGGAAAGTGCAGTCAGAAGCCGGGCCAGCCTGAGCCAGATGCTGCAGATCCTGACCGAGGAACAGGAAGGCCGTCAGGCCGTTGTCGAAAGGGGAATCCGCTTTGAACAGAAATACCCGCGCCGCGTGAAGAGAGGATTCCGCGCCCTTCTCATCATCCCGCTGATCTTCCTCTTCCTGGCCTTCGGAATCAACCATAAGCTGCTGTTCCTGTCTTTGTGGGTGATTTCCATGGTCGCCATTGCGATCTACCTGATCGTGCTGGAATACATTCACGATAACCTGATCAACCGCCTCGGCATCCGCGATGTTCCTCAGGAAGAGCTCCTGCAGCGCATCCGGACCGCAGCGTCAAAGAGAAGAAAACGCCGGAAAGGAGATGACGACGAATGAAAAACATCATAAAAATTTTCATGGGCGACATCAGCCGCCTGAAAAACAACGTCATCGCCCTGATCGTCATCATGGGACTTTCCGTCGTTCCCTGCCTCTATGCCTGGTTTAACATCGCCGCCAGCTGGGATCCCTACGGCAGCACCGACCAGCTTAAGATCGCCGTCGTCAATTCCGACAAAGGCTACACCGGAGAACTGATCCCTCTCAAGATCAATGTCGGCGAATCTGTAACTAACGAACTCCGGAAAAACACAAAAATGCACTGGGTCTTCACCAGCAATAAAGACGCCATGAACGGCGTAAAAAGCGGAGACTACTACGCCGCCATCGTCATTCCGAAGACCTTCAGCAACGACATGATGAGTATGTTCAGCACCAGCGCACACGCCACACACATCCATTATTATGTCAATCAGAAAGAAAATGCCATCGCTCCTAAGGTAACCGATAAAACCGCCAGCTCCATCAAGCAGAGTGTCAGCGAAAACTTTATGTCAACCCTGGTGCAGGTCGAGCTGGACCTGATGGACAGCCTGTCGAAGCTCACCGGAACGACCAGCGGCACCCAGCTTCTGACCAATTTCGAGAGCAATCTGAAAGACGCGCGCTCCTCCCTGCGCTCCACGCAGATGATGATCAGCGCCCTTTCCAACATGACCGGTTCTCTGTCTTCCATCCTGAACACAAGCTCATCGATTCTGAAGAGCTCCGGCGTGCACACAGGAAACACAAGGGACAAAATAAAAAAGATCAAGAAGAAAACGGACCTGACTTCGGCCTCACTGAAGAGCACGCTTTCCGGCATGGACCAGCTCACGAAGCAGATCGATCAGGTCTATGCACAGCTGGATAAAAGAACCGGCTCCGCTCTGTCTGACCTGAATACCAGCGCTAAAGCCGCGGATTCATCCATTGCGGATGTCCAGAGCGACGTCAGCACCATCCTGACAAAATACAAAACCGTCAGAAACAATCTGAAGACCCTGGATGATGCAATTCCCGATTCCATGACCGCCGCCCACCGGGCCAATGCGAAAATTCTGGGCCGTATGGACAGCATCATCTCCCTGATGGAGCAGCTTCAGACCGACCTTTCCAGCAGCAGGGCGGCAATTTCAAAGGGACAGACCGATCTGTCCAGTTACCGCAGCAGCGTAAAAAATGACCTGAGTAAAATCCGCTCTGCCGTCAGCGGCCTGAATAAGAAATACGACAGCAGCTGGAAAGCCCAGCTTCAGAAGGCCTATTCTTCCTTTCTGAACACCGCAGATGCACTGGACAGAACTTCAGACATTCTTTCCTCCGTATCTTCAAACGCGCTTTCCATCAGCGCCGGAACATCCGGAAGCCTGAAACAGCTTCATCGACAGCTGAAGAAAACGTCTGCACGGCTTCAGAAGGCCGACGCGCAGCTCGGAAAAGTCATTAAAGGCATCCGCCGCGTCATCGCGACCGGGTCTCTTCAGGAACTGACAAAGATCATGGGAAATTCATCTTCCGATATCGGCAGCTTCCTGTCCGCTCCTGTCGAAGTACAGAAAGTCGCCGTCTACAAAGTAGCCAACTACGGCTCAGCCATGGCGCCTTTCTACTCCACTCTGGCCATGTGGGTCGGCGCCGTCATGCTCATTGCACTGATGAAAACCGAGCTTTCAAAGAGCAGAAGACGGCTGATTAAAAACCTCCGGCCGCATGAATTTTACTTCGGCCGGCTGATTCTGTTTACGATCGTCGGACTGATTCAGGCCACCCTGATCACCCTTGGAGACGTCCTCTACCTTCAGATTCAGTGCCTGCATCCCTTCCTCCTTCTTCTGGCCGGCTGGGTAACCAGCTTCGTGTACGTAAACATCATGTACACCTTCACCCTGTCTTTTGGAGATGTGGGAAAAGCCATCTGCGTCGTCCTGATGGTGCTTCAGATTGCAGGCTCGGGAGGAACCTTCCCGATCGAAATGGCACCAAAGGCTTTCCGTATGATCTATCCTTTCCTGCCCTTCGTTCACAGCATGACTGCCATGAGGGAATGCATCGCCGGAATGTACGGAAACACCTACTGGCTGTCGCTTCTGAAGCTCTGCTGCTGGCTGATTCCGATGCTGCTCCTGGGACTGGTCCTGAGAAAACCGGTTATCCGGATGAATGCATACTTTGAACGTAAACTGGAAGACACCAAACTGATGTAACGGCAAAAGCCCCGCGCGGCCGCAAATTCTGCGGCAGGCGGGGCTTTCTTGATGTCGGCGTTACCGGGTGGATTTTGTCCCATCCGGGTCGTCCATCAGCTCTGCGTAGGTACTGACGATCTCATTGGTTTCCTGAATCATAGGGAAAATATCGGATTCCTCGTCAAGATCTGCGATTTGTGAGGACCAGAAGGGTCCAAGTTTCGTGTTTACCTCGAATGCCCGCTGGAAACGGTCGTAATCGCTCGCATACTGACCGGCCAGCTGCAGATAACAGGCGGACATCATCAGAAGCCAGCGGCTGCGGTCACTCTCCTGCTTTTCCTGCTGATAGAGGGTGTAATACCGCTCGGACAGGCGGAGGTGGTAAAGCTCTTCGTTCTGCCAGCCGGAAACAACGGAGTGGGGTGAGGCTGCCAGCATGTCCTGCTCAGCATCGGTCAGGCTGTCCAGGAATTCTCTCTTCTCCTCCTCACTCATCGCCGCAGCCCTCTGCTTCGCGCGGATACGAACCTCCTGCTGGATCCTGTCTCCTTCCCGGTCAAAATCTGACTCATCAAGGTCTCCGGCCTGAATGCCGGAAAGCTGGCTCTGCCAGTCCTGCACGGAATTCACCGTCTGCCGGTAGTGGTCATTCTCCGGGTCGCAGACCCTGTCCTGTACATCTTCTGCGTCATCGGCGTATTCCTGCGCCTTTTCATCGGTGTTTCTTCTGGTCATATTCATCTGCTTTATATACGCAGCCATACCATTCTGCGCGGAATCAAAATCCTTATCCATGTAACATTCCCTCCCAAACTATTTCTCGGCAGCTTCTTCCCTGCCGGATCAGACAATTACGCCTGTTCATTATCATACCACAAAATACACATGTCACAAATCAGCCGGCAATCGCCGGCCTCTCCGTGTAGATTCTCAAAATATCATTTGACAAATTCCCACTCCCGGTGCTATACTCAGCTCGTTATTTAAATTATTTTAAATAATAATTTTTAAATAAGATTTTTTAAGCATGCGTGGCGCAGGGGTGCGGGCCGGATACCACACACGGGGAAGCAATTCTTCCGCCGCTTCCCATCGGATCATCAGCCGGATACCCGGGCAAGCACCCCTGCATAAGCGCAGCTTGAGAAGAAGCCGGCTTTCCGGCACAGGAGGGAAACGCGGGAACCAATCCCCGGTTTCCTGCCCAGAAGACCCTGAAGAGATCCGTCTCGGAAGCGTCTGAATCACGGCAATCCTGCTGCGCTGACAGTCAGGCAGTCAGAAAAAAGGAGAATAAAAATGACATTCGATAAAATCAAAGAAGTAATGGTTGACACTCTGAGCGTTGAAGCAGATAAGATCGATCTGGAATCCAGACTGGATGAGGATTTGGGCATCGATTCCCTGGACGCGGTTGAACTTTCCATGGCTCTGGAAGAAGAATTTGATATCAAGATTCCAGACGACGAACTTCCGGATCTGAAGAAAGTCAGCGACATTGTAAAACTCGTAGACAAGCTGAAGAAATAATTCGAGGCGCATAATGGAAAGTATGGAAATGTTTAATGAAATCCTCAGAGATTTCAAGCAGTCAGACCTCATCTCTATGGATGTGGAAATGCCGGGAATCCGGCTTTCAATGAAACGTGAAAGCGCCCCGGCAGGTCTGACCGCAGAACGTTCAGTGAATCTGAGCAACCGCAGCCATACCGCTTCACCGCTGGATCCTGCGGAAAATGCAGCTGACAGCCGGACTGTCGGCACTGGTTTTGCAGACGATACGACGAGCGCATCGGTCCTTCCAGCAGCGGGAGGGGCTCTTTCATCTGCCCCTTCAACAGAACGCACAGACGCAGCTTCTGACGCTGCCGGCACAGAAACGGAAAATCCGCAGAACGATGCAGCAGAACCCATCCTCTGCCCGCTGGTCGGCATCTTCTACAGCGCATCAGCACCAGATGCAGAACCATTTGTAACAGAAGGTCAGCGCGTAAAAAAAGGTGAGGTCATGTGCATCATCGAAGCGATGAAGTCCATGAATGAACTGAAGGCGCCTTACGATCTGACGGTTAAGAAAGTCTGCATAAAGAACGGAGACATGGCGGAATTCCATCAGGTCTTATTCGAGGTAGAGAAATGCTGAAGAAAGTACTGATTGCAAACCGCGGAGAAATCGCGCTGAGAGTTATCCGCGAATGTATGGACAATGGAATACAGACGGTGATCGTCTACTCGGAGGCCGATAAGGATTCCCTCCCTGTCATGATGGCGGATCAGGCGGTCTGCATCGGGCCTGCCTCCCCTTCAGAGAGCTACCTCAATCAAGAGCGGATCATCACCGCTGCGAAGCTTACCGGCTGCGACGCCGTTCACCCGGGCTTCGGATTCCTGTCTGAAAACCCGGAATTTGCAAAGCAGTGTGAAGACAACGGTCTGAAATTCATCGGCCCGTCTTCTAAGGTCATCTCAGAAATGGGAGACAAGGCCGTTGCGAAAGAAATGATGAAAAAAGCCGGTGTTCCGGTTGTTCCAGGTTCCGACGGACCGGTTTCTTCCATTGAAGAAGCGGAAAAGATCGCGGAAGAAGTCGGTTTTCCAGTCTTAATCAAGGCCTCTGCCGGAGGCGGCGGCCGCGGTATGCGGCGGGCGGACAGCGCAGAGGAATTTTCTGAAGCCTGCCGCGCGGCAAGCATGGAAGCCGAAGCCGCCTTTGGAAACGGGACCGTGTATGTTGAAAAACTGATCGTCAACCCCCGCCACGTCGAAGTGCAGATCCTTGCCGACCAGTATGGCAACGTCATCCATCTGGGCGAGCGCAACTGCTCGATTCAGAGAAGAAACCAGAAAATGCTGGAGGAAGCGCCCTGCTTCGGCCTGAGCAGCAAGACCCGCAGAAAACTATACCACGCAGCAGTCACCGCGGCAAAGGCCTGCGGTTATGAGAGTGCGGGAACCGTTGAGTTCGTCATGGACGACCAGGAGAACTTCTACTTTATTGAGATGAACACCAGAATCCAGGTCGAGCACCCGGTAACTGAGATGGTTACCGGCATCAACATCGTCCTGCAGCAGCTCCGCATTGCATCTGGCGCCTCCCTGAACTTAAGCCAGGAAGACATTCACTTTAAAGGACACGCCATCGAATGCAGAATCTGCGCGGAGGACGCGGCGAACGGATTCTCCCCGGCGCCGGGAACCATTGATTTCGTTCACTTCCCGGGAGGCTGCGGCGTCCGCGTGGAAAGCGCCCTCTTCAGCGGAAGCAGCATCTCACCCTGGTACGACTCCCTCGCGGCCAAGATCATCGTCCACGCCGACACCCGCGTCCAGGCCGTCAGAAGAATGCGCCGCAGCCTGGCAGAGACCATCATCCGCGGCATCCCGACCACCCTGGACATCCAGCAGCTTATCCTCTACAACCGCAAGTTCCTGCGGGGAAGCTACACCACCGGATTTGCAGAAGAAGAACTTCCCTCGATGATCCGCACCCTCCGCACAGCCGGAACAATTGCCGATATCGTAGGACAAAAAGAACCTTCGCAAGAAGAAAGCCGCCAGGACTAAGCGCAGCCGCGTGACAGTCCACCGTACATTTCTTTCCCTGCAATTCATTTTTGCCCGGAGAAAATCTGAAACAGAAAGCAGAAGGGATTATGGAAAACGCATTTACACAAAGAAAAGCGATTATCCGGACCATTCAGAAGCTGGTCCGTTCCGGAAAACCGGAAGCGGAAATAGAACATGATTTTGAGCTTCTTCCCTGCAGAAAATGCGGAAAAGAGTTCACCCGCGCAGAGTTGAGACAGAACCTCTATGTCTGCCCCCACTGCGGAAGATACGCGAAACTGTCCGCATCCACGAGGATTTCCTTTACGGCTGATCCGGGCACATTCCGGGAGCTGAACCGGGGTCTTCAGGGGACGAATCCGCTGGACTTTCCAGGTTACGATGAAAAACTTAAGGAAATGCGGGAAAAGACGCATCTCCGCGATGCAGTCCTGACCGGAACCTGCAGAATCGGCGGCATTAAAGTCATGCTGGGCGTCATGGACAGCTACTTCATGATGGGAAGCATGGGAATGGCTGTCGGGGAGAAGATCACCCGGGCCTGTGAATATGCGACCAGACACAAGCTTCCGCTGATTCTTTTCTGCTGCTCTGGAGGAGCGCGCATGCAGGAAGGCATGCTCTCCCTTCTCCAGATGACCAAAACCAGCGCTGCCGTCGCAAAGCACAATGAAGCTGGATTGCTTTACATCTCTGTTCTCACCCATCCGACCACCGGAGGCGTCTGGGCGAGTTTTTCCGCGCTTGCGGACATCCAGCTCGCCGAACCGGACGCGCTGATCGGATTTGCCGGACCGAGGGTCATTGAAGACACCATCGGAAAGAAGCTTCCGCCGGGATTTCAGCGGGCAGAATTTCAGGAAGAACACGGATTTGTGGACGCTGTGATCCCGAGAAAGGATATGCGGGAATGTCTGATCCAGATTCTCCGCCTGCACGAGAGCGGCCGAAAGAAATATTTCAGACCAGAGGAATATTCCATTTCTGACGAGCAGCTTCGCGGCAGTTCAGGTATACAAAATACTACCGACAAGATAGTCCCTGCGCCGGAAAATGGCACAGGGCTGGCAGATTCCGTGCAGAAAGCCGGAGCTTCTCTTTCCGCGGCGGACCGGATCACCATTGCAAGGCGGTCTGACCGTCCGACGGCAAAGGACTATATCTCCGCCATTTTCCAGGATTTCCTGGAACTGAAGGGCGACCGCTGCCTTGGAGAGGACTCCAGTATTATCGGCGGAATCGCCTCTTTTCATGGGCTTCCGGTCACCGTCATCGGCCAGCAGAAGGGAAGAAGCCTGGAAGAGAACCTGAAATACCGCTTCGGAATGCCGGACCCGGAGGGCTATCACAAGGCCGAGCGGCTGATGAAAGAAGCAGAAAAATTCCACCGTCCGGTTATCACTTTTGTGGATACGCCGGGTGCCTATCCGGGGAAAGAGGCGGAAGAACATGGTCAGGGACCGGCCATCGCTTCCTGCATCATGACCATGAGCCGTCTTCAGGTCCCGACCATCGCCGTATTTATCGGAGAAGGCGGTTCCGGAGGGGCGCTGGCCCTTGCTTCTTCCGACCGGATTATCATGCTGGAAAACAGCGTATTCTCCATTCTGTCACCGGAAGGATTTGCCAGCATCTTATGGAAAGACGCATCCCGATGGAAAGAAGCCGCAGAAGAAATGAAGATCACCGCAGAAGACCTGATGAAGCTGCATGTCTGTGACCGGATCGTCAGAGAACCTTACGGCGGCGCCCAGAACACGCCGGACATCGTCTATCACGGTGTTGATCTTGCAGTTTCAGATGAGTTATCTGCGCTTCTTCCAAAACGCCCTTCTGATCTGACGCAGTTGAGATATAAAAAGTTCCGCCGGGTCGGAGCGGATGAAATCAGGAAAGGATAATAGAAATGGCCGGACTGAAATTCACAGGTTTTGGCGCCGCCCGCGGCGAAACCACAGTAAGCAATGATGAAATGCGGCAGTACGTCGATACCAATGACGCCTGGATCCGGAAAAAGACCGGAATCCAGAAAAGAAATTTTGCGTTTAAGAAGACCAACTGCGATATGGCGGTAGAAGCCTCAGAAAAGGCCCTGAAAAACGCCGGAACGGATCCTTCAGAAATCGACGCGGTAATCGTCTGCACGGCAACCCCGGACCGGACAACCCCTTCTGTCGCCAATGAAACGGCTTCCCGCCTTGGTATGCGGGAAGATGTGCTGTCCATGGACCTGAACGGCGCATGTTCCGGATTTATCTACGGATGCATCACAGCAAACGCTCTTCTGACTGCACATACTTGCAGTAAGCTCCTGATCATTGGAAGCGAACGTCTCTCACAGGTCATCAATATGAAAGACCGGACGACCTGCGTGCTGTTCGGAGACGGTGCAGGTGCTGCCGTTGCGGAATACCGGGAGGACGGCTTCTTCCAGAGCCTTTCCGGCCTGATCTACAACGATCACGCGCTGTACTGCAGCCGCTTCAACCCTGCCCTTTCTATGGCCGGACAGGAAGTTTACCATTTTGCGGTCAGCAAGGTGCCGGAGGCCACAGAAAAGATCCTTGCCCAGTCAGATTTGTCCAGCGATGATATCGACTGGTTCGTCTTCCATCAGGCGAATGAGCGGATTATTGACAGTGCAGCGGCAAAACTCCACCTGGACAAGGAGAAATGTTTTAAAAACATCGCCGACTATGGTAATACATCAGCAGCAAGCATTGCCATTGCTCTCGGTGAAATGCAGGAAAAGAATCTGCTTCAGCCGGGCATGAAAATGGTCTGCGTAGGGTTCGGCGCCGGCCTGACCTATGGCGCGATTGTAACGGAATTATAGAGATCAATACTTACTCACGGAGGAATAAGAATCATGAATAATCTTTCAGACTATATGAAGCTGCCGGTCATTCAGGGCGGCATGGGAATCGGCATTTCCATGGGAAATCTGGCCGGCCACGTCGCGAAGGAAGGCGGAATGGGCGTCATCGCGGCAGCGGGAATCGGTTTCCGCGAGCCGGATTTCTATAAAAACCCTGTCGAGGCAGGAAAGCGCGCACTGCATAAAGAAATTCAAAAAGCCGGAGAGATCGCGGAAGGAAACGGCGTGATTGCTGTGAATATCATGACGGCGGCATCCGACTATGAAGCCATGGCCAGGGCAGCCGTAGAGGCAGGCGCAGATGCCATCGTCTCCGGGGCGGGACTCCCCCTCTCTCTTCCGGAATACGTTCCAGAAGGAAGCTGCATGATCGCACCGATCGTTTCCAGCGGCCGTGCGGCAAAAATCATCATGAAAGACTGGTTCCGCCACCACAACCGCCGCCCGGACTTCATGATCGTCGAAGGCAGCCAGGCCGGAGGCCATCTTGGTTTCAAGGCCGAAGAACTGCATAACGGCACGGCAAAATCACTGGAGGAAAATGTAACCGACGTGCTGAAAGAAACCGGAGATATTCCGGTTTTCGCGGCTGGCGGAATTTTTGACCGAAACGATATGAAAAAGATGCTAGAGCTTGGCGCATCCGGCGTTCAGCTGGGGACGAGATTTGCACTGTCTGAAGAAGGAGACGCTTCCCAGGGCTTTAAGGATATCCTCCTGAAAGCATCAGCAGCTGATGTGCGGATTATCACCAGCCCGGTCGGAATGCCGGGAAGAGCCATTGTGACACCGCTCATTGAAAAAGTAGAATCCGGAAGCCGCGTCCCGCCTCAGCACTGCGTCAACTGCATCCGCATCTGCAATCCGGGGACAACAAGATACTGCATCAGCCACGCGCTGATTGAGGCCTTTAACGGAAATTATGAAGAAGGCCTGTTCTTTACCGGCGCAAACATCGGAAAGATCAATAAGATGCAGACGGTCAAGGAAATCATGCAGGAACTGAATCCTTACGATTAATGAAGAATAAACAGAGCATCACTCTGAGGAGGAATATATATGACAGACAATAAAAGACGTGTTGTCATTACTGGTATGGGCGGACTCAGCCCGATCGGAAACAGCAGCAGCGAGATGTGGGAAAACGCAAAAAAAGGAAAGCTCGGAATCGGAGAAATCACGCATTATGATCCTTCTGACTCAGAGATTAAGTTCGCCGGCGAAGTAAAGGATTTTGACCCTTCCTCGCTGATGAGCCGTCAGGAGGCCCGCCGGCTCTCCCGCTTCACCCAGTTCGCCGTCGCGGCGGCAGACGAAGCCTTCCGGCAGAGCGGCCTGGATATGGATCAGGAAGACCCGCTCCGCTGCGGCGTCAATATTTCCAGCGGCATCGGCGGCCTGGACATTATAGAACGCGAGCACTGCAAGGCGCTGAAAAAAGGATTTGACCGTGTTTCCCCTCTCTTCATCCCGATGAGCATCACCAATATGGCAGCAGGAATGACCGCCATCCGCCTGGGCTTCAAGGGAAGCTGCACCTGTCTGGTCACCGCCTGCGCTTCCTCCACCAACGCCATTGGCGAGGCTTTCCATTACATCCGGAACGGATATGCAGACGTCATGGCCGCAGGCGGTACAGAAAGCTGCATCACTCCACTTGCCGTGGCAGGCTTTCATTCCATGCGCGCCCTGAGTAAAGCCGATGACCCGGCCAGGGCCTCCATTCCCTTCGATAAGGAACGAAGCGGATTCGTCATGGGAGAAGGTGCCGGTGTGCTCATGCTGGAGGAATACGAACACGCACTGAAGCGCGGAGCTGTGATTTTAGGAGAAGTCAAAGGCTACGGCGCAAGCTGCGACGCACATCACATGACCGCTCCGCTGGAAGACGGAAGCGGCGCAGCGGCATGCATGGACATGGCACTCCGCGATGCCGGGATCTCCCCTTCTGACATCGGCTACATCAACGCTCATGGAACCGGAACCCCGCTGAACGACAAGGGAGAAAGCCGCGCAGTGAAAACGGTATTCGCTGAACACACAAATGACCTGATCATGTCCTCCACCAAATCCATGACCGGACATCTGCTGGGCGCAAGCGGCGCGGTAGAAGCCATTTTCACAGTTTCCTCCCTTCAAGATCAGATCGCTCCTCCTACAATCGGCTACAAGATACCAGATCCGGACTGCAGCATGAACTGCGCGCCGAATCAGGCGGAGCCGATTCACACAGAATATGCCATGTCCAATTCTCTGGGCTTTGGCGGCCACAACGCCTCACTCGTATTCCAGCGTGCATAACCGGACGCCGTACAGCTCACACCTGGTGTTTACGATCTCGCCGGCATTTCCCGCGCCTAGATTATCCGTCGCAGGATGCCGGTGAGTTTTTTCCTTGCTGTATACGTATCGGTTTTATTTTGTCCCTGGCTCGTGCTGCATGTCCAACAGGATTTTCTGAAATTCCCTGTCCGAATACTATGTAACTCTCGTTTAATTGTAGTATAATTTAATTCAGAGACAACTCAGACAAAAAAGCAAGATAAAAGGGGTGTGTTTATGCTCGCGAGTAATTTTTCAAGAGTGTATGATAAATTCAAGCTGTCCCTGTATGAGCGGCTGTTCACGAAATTCAATAATGACAGTAAGGACGCGCTTTCTCCGTCGGAAGTCATCTGCATGGAAATCATCGTGGCCCTGCACCGGCCGACCATTAATGAATTCACGAAAATGGCACAGATGTCCCCGCCAAATGCGGCTTACCGGATCAACCGTCTGGTAAAGAAGGGCTACATTTATAAGCGGCAGAATAAGGACGATAAGCGCCAGTACACCCTCATTGTCACGAAAAAGTATAAGGAGAATTACGGCGACATTTTCAATTACGTCGACCTGGTCAGCGAACGTATTGAGAACCGCTTTCCTCCGGAAGACGTCGATAAGCTGAACAAGATGCTGCGGATTATCGCCGATGAACTGATGCCGGAAATGAACGGATTTCACCATGTGGAATCAAGGCTTGAGGATAAGCCGTCCGCCGCAAAAGCCGGTGAGGAACTGGAAGAAGAAGCATCTGCTGCGGAAAGGCAGACTGCCGAATAGAAGGCAGTACGGGCTCTGCACTTCTGTCCATCTCTTCATTTCTGAATGAAAAGCTGCTTTCTCATGCGGAGCAGAACATAAAATAACCGGAAGTCTGGAGAACCACTGATTCCCCAGACTTCCGGTTATTTTTATGCCTTCAGAATCTTAACCCCGGCCTTATTTTTTCTTTTCTTCTGCCGCAAGCTGTGCCTCTTTATAGGCATCCTCCGTATTTCTGCCTTCATTCACCTTCTCAGCAAAGGTCTTCAGATCCATTTCATGACCGTATTCCTGCAGGCGCTCGATCTCCTCAGAAAGAATATCCAGGATTTTCTCCAGATGGTCCATTGAGCCTTCAGGGGTTGCCACCGTCATAAACAGCTTCTCTGCCTGTCCGCCCAGGCTCTGCATCTTCTGAACGATATTGACGTACTGACGGAAATGCGGGGAAACATGTGCCTCCTTCAGCATTTCCAGATCCTCTTTTATCGCCCTGACCAGTTCCTGTTCATCCTGGAAAGCACCCAGATAGATCGCGTAGGGGCGGACACGATTCAGGTAAATCACTTCATCTTCTTTAATTTCGTAAATATATGTCGCATTTGTATCTTCGTCCAGCTTGAACTTTACCTTATTGACATAGGCCGGCGCATTCTTGATCTCCACTGCGCCCATCTGCCTTAACATTGTATTTGCCATGCCTTCAGTGATTCTGTTAATGATCATTGCCCTTCCTTTCTAAATATTTCCAAATTCCTTTTCCTGTGTATATATTATTATACATCTATTTCCACCTGCCGGCGCATGATTTCACAGATTCCCTGCTAAGCGGTGAATCCAAAGCGCAGAAGCAGCCAGATCATAGAAACAAGGATGGACATGATCATGACCGGGAATCCCTTCTTCAGGTAAGACTGGAAAGTAATCGGATAACCGTGCTTTCCTGCGATGCCGCTGAGTACAACGTTTGCGGACGCTCCGATCAGGGTTCCGTTTCCACCGAGACATGCGCCCAGAGAAATCGCCCACCAGAGCGGCTGCGTGTCCATTCCATGTGCGCCGAGAGCGTGGATGAACGGAATCAGGGTGGCGACAAAAGGAATATTATCAAGAACAGAAGACAGCAGTGCTGATGCCCACAGAAGTACCAGCATCGTGGCAATGACATGTCCTCCGGTTACACTCATAATCAGTCTGGCCAGGGCAGAAATAATGCCTGTCTTTTCCAGTCCGCCGACTAGAACGAACAGTCCGGTAAAGAACAGAAGCGTCGTCCACTCGACATTAGCTACAACCTCATCGATATCAACATGTCCGATCAGCATCATGATGCCGCCTGCAGCAAGAGCGACAAACGCCGTCTGATAGTCGAACTGATCGTGAAACATGAATCCGATGATGACCAGAAAAATCATGACGATGCTCTGTTTCATCAGTTTCGGATCCGCAATGGCCTTCTTCTCATCCAGCAGCATGACCTTATGGATAGCTGACTCACTGGCATGCATATTCTTTCCATAGAAGAATTTAAGCATGGCAAACAGAACAAGCAGAATGATCACACATGGCACTCCGGTATTCAGCAGGAAGGCAGCAAACGACAGATGTGCTTCACTTCCGATCATGATATTCGGCGGGTCTCCGATCATAGTGGCGGTACCTCCGATGTTGGAGGCAAAGATCTGCGCCATCAGTGTCGGAACCGGATCCACCTCAAGAAGTCTGGCGATGGTGATCGTCATCGGGCCCATCAGAAGGACGGTTGTAACGTTATCCAGGAAAGCAGAACAGATTGCCGTCAGGATGACGAACATGACCATGATTTTCCATGGGTCACCATTTACCTTCTTCGCGGCCTTGATAGAAATGTACTCAAACAATCCGGAATGTTTAATGACGCCGACAAACAGCATCATGCCGATTAATACACCCAGTGTATTAAAATCAATATATGAAACCGCCTGGTCCAGCGTCAGGACCTTAAATGCAAGAAGCAGTACCATGCCCAGAATGGCCGCCGTTGTACGATGAATCTTTTCTGTCATGATACAGATAATTGCCGCCAGGAAGATCACCCCTGCAATTACCGCCTGATTCATACTCTACCTTCTTTCTTCTTCTGAATGCAGAAACAGCCGGATACCTTGCTGCGCAGGCATCTGAAGCCGCCTCATTAAATTCAGAAATTTCTTTAATCAAATTAAGCACTATAAAACAATTCATTTCCCGCTGGCCCGTGTATACAGAATACACTATTTTCAGAAAAAACGGCCACCCGCATATTTTCTGAACAGTCAGCGGCGGAAACGTTGTTTATTCACGTACACTTTTCAGCACATAATACATGTGCAATTTCTTTTCTAACAAGTTAGTATACTCAGCTGCATTTTTTTCTCAAGGCTTTTCGGTAAAAATTCACATAAGCAACTTTACACGATAGCACGATTGTCATTTTTAAACAAAAAAAGAGACGGAATCTATAGGATTTCCGCCTCCTGTTCCAACCGGATATTTTTTTTCAGCATATACGGGGAAGTTCTTTGGAATCGACATTCTCGCAGACACGTTTCAGCACCTTCACTTTAGAGAGATGAACCATGATCCTGCGTGAGCTCTCTCCGCTTCTGAAGGCCTTGCTGGACGCATATTTGTCCAGGAGAATATTGCCTGAAGCTTCGAATGTCTCAGGAACCTGATGCATTCCTGAATGCGCTCTCCTTATTATTTCAAAGCCTACCGGCAGAGGAAAATTTATGACGTTTTTTCTGTCTTTTTTCTGCCGAAATACAGTGCCGCGATCAGTGCTGTCGCCGGAATGGTCAGAACGACACCCAGACTCGAGGACAGGCCCTGCATGATCTCGATGCCGACAGAATACATGTTGATAACCTCTCTGTAGGGATACGCGTACGCATAGACGTAGATCAGGGTATTGATAGAACCGCCCGCAAACGCCAGGATCAGGGTGTTCGTCATGGTTCCCATCATATCTCTTCCGACATTCATGCCGGACTTGAACAGCTCTTTTCCGCTGAGCTCCGGATTCTTGTCATGAAGCTCCGAGAGGAAGGACGCGACAGACATTCCGACATCCATGACCGCACCAAGGGCGGCAATCAGAATGCCGGCGAACAGGAGCTGTCCGATCTTGATTTTTGTCATTTGTCCAACATAAATCAGCTGCTCGATATCCGACACATTCAGGCCGGTAATATCCGTGACCGCGCCGAATATCCAGGCAAATATTCCCGCTCCGATGACGCCGATGATGGTTCCCAGGATCGCCGCAATCGACTTCTGCGTCAGTCCGTCGATCAGAATCATGGTCGCAAAGGTCGTCATGGCGCAGATCAGAATCGAAGTAAAGATCGGTGAAAATCCGCGGTATACCATAGGCAGGAAGACAAAGAACAGACACAAGATCGTAAAGATCAGTCCGGCAATGGAATAAACGCCTTTCCGGCCGCCGATCAGAACGACGATGGCGATGAAGACGCCAACCATGAGCCAGATTGTCCAGCCTCTGTCAATACTGTATACCGAGGCATCGGACGTATTCTTCGCCTGACTCAGCAGGATGACGACATGGCTGCCTTCCTTACACTTCGCTCCGTAGAGGTAAGAATTGGTGCTTCTGGCAGTGATGACCTCCCCTTTCAGCTTTCCGGTCGTCAGACGGATTCTGACCTGCTGGGTTCCACCTGAACTTCCCAGAACCTTCGTTACCACGCCTTTCTGAAATGACCGGCCGTCGTTATCCAGAAGCTGGACTTTCGATGAACTCTTCACATGCATAAAGAACGATAGAAGGAGAAAGATGATCAGCGCGATGGCGAGACATGCGATTTTCTTCTGTTTCTGATTCTGATTACTTATATCCACGGAATTTCCTTTCTGAAATACAGCACTGGCAGCCGGGTTCACGTTCAGAAAATGAACGGCGGCTGCCTGCTGTGAGTCAAATCATGAAAATGGGAGTTTTCGTTTTTACTTGATCTTTTTAAGGCTTGCAGATGCGTCGCTGAGTGCCTGGATGGCGTTCTTCAGTTCTTTCTGCGTCGGATTGGCCTTCTTTGCGATCTTCTGAGCGCCCTTAATTGCCTTGGACAGAGTGCTCAGACTCTTCTTTGTGTAAACTTTTGTCTTCTTCTGCAGTTTCTGCGCCGCCTTGATCTTGGACGTCAGTTCTGCTTTGCTTACCTTCTTGTTTGCTGTCTTGGTGATTGTGAAACTGGAATCGATCTTCTTTCCGTTGTCGGAGCGGTAAGTGTTGACCGTCAGGCTGTCTCCGTTCACCTTGAAGATGGAGTAGGTCGGTACATCCTGCTGCCAGCGGTGTGCAATGTAGCTCTGCTGACGCGGAACCAGGTCATAATACTTACTTCCTGATGCAGAGTCTGCTGTCATGTAGAGAATTCCGTTCGGATTTACTACGGTATTACTCTTCTCGACAACCTTCTGGATGGCATCGTCATCCATGACGCTCTTCAGATACTTCAGGTATGCCTGCTCGTCCAGATCCGTTGTGTTGTCCTTGATGTTCTGCGGTGCAACCGTGCGGGTCGACGGATTGTCTCCGGCATCCATATCCTTCGTCAGCATCTTCTTAAATGCGGTGCTGTCATAAGTAACCGTGGACTTTCCGCCCTTCAGAATCTTACTTCTGGAGTAAGCATGATCATGTCCGGTCAGAACCAGATCAATCTTATTTTCCTCAAAGTACGGAATCAGCGTGTATCTCAGGTTGGTGATTTCTGGCTCGTTGGAATGCTCAGCAGATCCGTAGATGTCCTGATGCAGAGTGACGATTCTCCACTTGCAGTTCTTATGTGCCTTTACCGCCTGCTCGATAAACTCTTTATGTTCAGCCGCGTTGGTGTTCTGTGTGTTCAGGTCGATGAACAGAACATTTCCATAGGTGAAGCAGTAGTCGCCTCCGGTAATTCCGTTGCTTCCGAGCGCACTGGCGTTAGCGCGGTTGAAGTGGTAAGTGTAGTTCGGATTGTCTGCGTCGTGGTTTCCTACAGTTGTTGCTACAGCGACAGACTGCAGAGTCTTCGGTGCGAGATATCCGGCATACTCAATCTCATTCTTAGAACCCATCTTGTTCGGGGATTTTGCCTTGGTCGTCTGAATCTGGTCTCCGGCGGACATGATGAATGCTGTCTTTCCGCTGGTTCTCTTCTGAATCTGATTCAGGGTTACGGACCAGTTGAAGGAGTCATTCATAACAGCCTTGGACTGTGCATCGTAGAATTCCTTGCTGTCCTGACCTTTCAGCTCATTGGATGATCCGATCTGCGGGTCGCCGACAAATGCAAAGGAGAAGGACTCTGACGGTTCAACCGTATGGGAACGTACAGAGGAATATTCACCATCTTCCGGCTCATAGCGATAGTAGTAGGTAGTTCCTTCTTTAAGTCCGGAAGCTGTTACCTTATTGGATGTGTAGGTGTTTCCGCTGTCATCCTTTTCATCTGCTACAGTTGTCTGAGAAGCGGTGTATGTTTTTGCGCCTTTCATGGATTTATTGGTGGAAATCTGCAGCGTGATCTTTCCGTGTGTAAAACCATGCCAGCGGCCAAATTGTTTTATCTTATTGCGGAGGTATTGAGTTCCAAAGCATCAGCATCGGTTTTTATGCCATTATTTAAAATTTGACTTGTTATCTTTTCTTCCCAACTCACTCAATTGTGCATACTGCATACACTTCTTTATTCATGTAAAGAACAAGCAGATCTGACCATTTTTTGCGCGTATAAATCCATAGGAAATATACTGTTTCCTGATGCAGTTTTCTCTGCTACAGGATCGTTTCGCAGATCGTTTTTATTTATATACAAACAAGACTCTTCCTCTTGCAGCTTTGTTTTTGTCTGAAACACACATAAAAATACAGAAAATCAGGACTAGAACACAGTACATAATACATATCGGTCACTTTCACGAAAACGCTGAAATGTCAAGTATTAATGATTCTTTTTATAAAGCTTTTCTGTATTGACTTTATCCATTTTCTACGTTATAGTTTTAACAGAGATTACGGTTGAAAATCAATCGCGTAAGGAGGTAAGAAAGATGAAATTAACACCGAAGATTGACTATTCCAAGTATGTAGACCATATCAGAACGATCGAGGCTCATACAGAGGGTGAATACTGCCGTGTTGCGATCGACTGCCCGGAGACTGAAGGCAAGACAATGATCGAGAGAAAACACTATCTGGAAGAGCATTATGACTATCTGAGAACAGCACTGATGTTCGAGCCTAGAGGGCACCACGACATGTTCGGTTCTTTCATCACCGAGCCATGCAACCCGGAAGCTGATTTCGGTGTATTCTTCATGGACGGCGGCGGATATCTGAACATGTGCGGACACTGCACCATCGGAACAGTTACTGCAATTCTGGAAGGCGGACTGATGGAGATGAAAGAGCCTCAGACAGAGGTCGTTCTGGAAGCTCCTGCAGGACTGATCAGAACTGTTGCAGACGTTAAGAACGGCAAGGTTACCGGCGTAACGCTGACCAACGTTCCGGCATTCCGCTATAAGAAGGATCTGCATACTACATATGAAGGAAAAGACGTTGTCTATGATATCTGCTTCGGCGGTTCCTTCTTCGCAATGGTAGATACAGAAAAGAACTTTGGAATCAAGGTAAGCCCGGAGACAGCTCCGTTCCTGACCAAGTTTTCAAGCTTCATGCTGAATGAAGTCAATAAGACAGTTGAAATTCAGCATCCTGAACTGGACATCACAACCGTAGACTTGGTTGAGAACTACTCCACCACAGATACCCCGGACGCAGACCTGCGCAACCTGGTTGTATTCGGTGATCCTGACGATCCACAGCTCGACAGAAGCCCGTGCGGAACAGGAACATCCGCTAAACTGTCCCTGCTCCATGCTCTCGGTGAGCTCCCGGTCGGCAAGGAATTCGTTTACGAGTCCTTCATCGGAACCAAATTCTACGGAACCATCAAGGAAGAGACCAAGGTTGCTGACTATGATGCAGTAATTCCTCAGGTAAGAGGAGCTGCTTATCTCTGCGGAGAAGCAACATGGTTCATCGATCCGGACGATGCACTGGGAAAGGGATTCGTTGTTCCTAGATAGTTTCCATAATGACGAGACTAATGATTTTACGTAATGAATAGAAGTAACAGACCGCCGCTGACAGGGTGCATCATCCCTGCCAGCGGCGGTCTGTTTTTATGTCTGATCAATCGGGCAGACTCTGCCAGCGAATTCTGCACAGGATAAAGATCCGGCCAGCCTGTCTGCCTTCCTTCTTTCGGTTCAGTCCGCTACAGACATAAAGAGATGCGCCGGCTGACAGCCTGGATGGTCCAGACTGCTGACGGCGCTGCGCATGTTCTTTCCTGCAATATTATTTTTTCTTTTGTTCCCCTGCTACTTTACCAGATCAGCGGCATGTTCTGTCAGAAGACCCTGTGCTCCGCCGATGATGTAGGTAACGTCCTTGAATCCGTTTTCTTTCAGAATGGAAATCGCTCTCTTGGCTCCGAGGTTTCCGGATCTGCAGATGACGACGATCTTTTTGGACGGATCCAGTTTCTTATCCTTGATTGCTGTTGTCAGGAGATTTTCCTGCTCGGTTGTGGAGATCGGGAAGCATGCAACCTGAACGGCGCCCTTCAGATGACCAGCCTTGAAACCGATGTCTGTTCCATTATCCAGCTTGATGGAATCCTGTCTCAGATCCAGGACCTGAGTCTTGGAAGAATCCAGAGCTTTATACTGGTCATAGCTGATGCCGAGTTTCTTCCATGCATCAGCATCTGTATAATCATTTGCACGGTCTTTCAGCGTAATCGTGTAGGATGCTGTCGCATGCTTTTCACTACTGTTTGCAATTTCCGGAATTCCATTTGCTGTGATGGTAACCTGAGTCGTGGATCCGACTGCCGGCATCTTATTAACCGTTACCGTTCCGTCCTTTGCTACGGTGACATAGTCCTCGTTACTGGATGTGTAGGTTACGTTATTATCCAGTTTTCCGCCTGTAGCAGACAGAGCATTGTCAACAGTTCCTGTCGCGGTTGCTGTGACACTGTCCTTCGCATACTTCAGTCCGCCCAGGGCTGTGTATGTGGTCGGAAGCTTGTCCGTTGTTGTGTATGTGACATTTTCCTTTGCCGGATCACCGATCTGAACCGGAAGGTTATCATGCTGCTGATATACAAACCATCCATCATCATACATGGTCATGTTGGTGTAACCATTCTGATACATGATCAGGAACGGAATGGATGCTCTCCAGCCGGTTCCACAGTAGAAGGCGAGATTGTCATCCAGTGTTGCTCCGTAAGGCTGAATGTACTTGGCAATGGTGTCCGGACCAACAGCGGTTCCGTCAGCGTTTACGTAAGAACCGTCATCGGTATCATGACCCCAGATCGCTCCCTTAGGCTCGCCGGCCTTCTGGATATAACGATAGCCACTGGTCTGGCCGATGTATTCCTCATAGGAACGGATGCTGACCAGCTTATACTTGCTGTCCGCCTTTGTGATTGTATTGGTGTCGACAATCCATTCCGGATGAGCTGCTGTGGATCTGCCGAATGCAGATGCGCTCTTTCCGTTGTTGCTCTTCTTCTCTGTCGGATATCCTGCCTTGGTCCATGCGCCATAGCCGCCGTCCAGGGACTTGACGTTCTTTACGCCAGCCCACAGAAGTGCAAATGCAACACGGTCATCACCGGAGTTTGTCGCTCCGTTCGCGTAAACGATTACTGGTGTATCAGTCGTAATACCGAGCTTGACAAGCTGAGCCTTGATGGAATCGAACTTACGGATATCCCAGCGCTGGGATTCTCCATCGAGTTCATTGTTCTCAATCCAGTCTGTGTTGAAGTGGATAGCTCCAGGAATATGACCTGCACCATAATCAGGATCATCCTTCTCTGTTCCCCAGCCGACTTCCAGAACAACCGGATTCTTCATTTCTTTCTGCTTACCGGCAATCGCTGCGCGGACATAAGCCGCAGATACATAGACCTTGCTGGTCTTCTCTGCCGGCTGAGCCTTGACGTTAGAAGTGGATGCAGCCTTCTTAACCGTGATCTTAACGGAAGCTTTCTGCTTTCCAGCCTGAGCAGTTACAGAAGCACTGCCCTTCTTCAGACCTTTTACAACTACGGAAGTAGTTTTCTTAGATGTCAGTTTGACAATGGTCTTTCCAGATTTAACAGACCATTTGACCTTCTGATTTGATTTCAGTTTTACCGTCTTTCCGACATAAATTGTCTTTTTGGACGGAGAAACCTTTAACTTCTTTGCTGCGTAAGACGGGTTCATGCCTAAGAATGCGACTGCTGTCAGCACTGCCAGAGCCGTAACCATAAACTTGCGCAGAGCAGAGTTAGTCTTAATCATAATCTTCTCCTCCGTGAACATGCGATAACTCTCTTCATATATTGTAGTTCCGGCGTACTATCTGCACCAATATATTCTATCAATGTTAAGCCCATAATTCTAATCGGTAATAAAATACCCTTTTAGGATTCGTGATCTCTAACTTAATATAGATTGTGACCCTGACACCTGATTTGTCCATTCTTTCATCACAATAGCGATTCCGATCATCACAAAACGGAAGAAATGTGAAAAAATTGTGCCTTCTGTGATATCAGCCTTAACTTAATTTATATTTTCCTGACGCGGAATGAACATGACTCCTGATTACAATAAAGCCATAAGTTAAAGAAAAGGAGATGCCTGAAACGGTATCCTTCAAGGGAAAGGGAACGAGGTGAAGGCCATGCTGAGATGGAAAAAGAACCGAAACAACAACGCACCAGGCAGTGCAGACCCATACGGCCAGGGAAATGACCCGGTGAACCGCAATTATTACAAGCAGAATTACAGCGGCGAGGACTGGAATAATTCCTATGATGACAGCAGCTGGGGTGATTATCCTCCATTCGAAGAAAACCGCGGATATGATTCCAATAGCAATTATACCGACGGTCCATCCTCATCTGGCGCGTCACGTCTTCAGCCGATCAGGAAGAAGACACTGGCACTGCTGATGGCAGGCTGCATGCTGGCAACATCAGCCGTTTCCGTCGGCGGATATGCCTTATACACCAACTACTTCGGGAGTTCAGGAAGCACCACTTCCGCGACAAATTACAAACTGACAAGTTCCAAAACAACTCTGACGACAGACAGCATCGTGAAGAAAGCAGAGAACTCTGTAGTTTCCATTACAGTCAGCTCCTCTTCTTCAGACAGCAGCGGATTTTCCAGTGCTTCTTCCCAGACGACTAGCAGCGCCGGATCAGGCGTCATCATCCAGTCGAACGGATACATTCTGACCTGCGCACATGTTGTGGAAGATGCGTCCAGCATCAAAGTCACGCTGAAAAGCGGAAAATCCTACACGGCAAAGCTGATCGGTACGGACTCCGATAATGACCTTGCGGTCATCAAGATCACCGCGACAGGCCTTACCGCAGCAACATACGGAAACAGCAGCAAGCTGGAAGTCGGCGACTCCGTTGTTGCCATCGGAAATGCACTGGGCGAGCTCAGCAACACGGCGACAACCGGAATCGTGAGCGCCCTGGACAGAGAACTTACCATCAACAACCAGAAACTTACCCTGCTCCAGACCGACGCATCCGTCAACCCTGGAAATTCCGGCGGCGGCCTCTTCGACAGCTCCGGAAACCTGATCGGCATCGTAGAATCAAAATCCACAGGTTCTGACGTAGAGGGCCTCGGATTCGCCGTTCCAATCAATACAGCAGCCAAGTCTGCAGCAAAAATCATCAAGACCGGCAGAAACATCGGATCCAGTTCAAGCTCGAATTCTGACTCCTCTTCAGATTCCAGTTCTGACTCCCAGTACGGTTCCGGCTCTGATTCCCGTTCACAGTATGGCTCCGGCTCCGATTCCTACGGACAGAACGGCGGCAGCAGCGGATACGGATCAGACTCCGGTTCCTCCGGAAGCCTCTGGTAAACCAGCCAATACAGCGCAGCACGGACACGGCTCCGCTTTCAGATAGATGAATACTATTTATACTGACCTATTCAGTTTACATAGATGAACGTTCTTGACCGTTATACCAATACGATAAGTCCTTTACATAATAAATGAGATTGAAACAGGCATCCGGAAACTCCACATCCGGACGCCTGTTTTTCTTGTGTATCCTCACAAATACTTTAGTCAGGTAAATTATCACCCGTGTCAGACTGTCATTTTTCTGTCAGAATCCTTGCACATCTACTTTCCCAGTCATATAATTGAAGCGGCGGCAAAAGTAAAACGCAAGGAAATTACGGACTGCCCGGCAGCCTGTTTCCTTCCCTGCCAGTTGAATTTTGTCAAAAAGAAAAACTGCCCTTCCGCACAATGAAAGCGCCAGACGGACAGCCATCTGACATGATTAAAATAAAATCTTTATATATGAAGGAGTGAAAAAATGAAGGCATATGAACGACTGATGGAATACGTCAAGTATCCGACCGGATCAACTGAGGAAAGCGACGCATGCCCGAGCAACCCGAAGGAGTTTGATTTCGCGAACGCCCTTGCGGACGAAATGAAGACACTGGGTGTGGAGGATGTTGATGTCGACGAGCACTGCTATGTAATGGGCACAATTCCGGCCAACATCGAAAATTACGACGGACCGGTTCTGGGACTGATCGCACACATCGATACATCCCCGGACGCACCAAATGAGAACGTTAAGCCGGTTATGCACCACTATGAAGGCGGCGACCTGATCATCAATGAAAAGGAAGGCATCAAGGTTGACGCAGAGTCCCTGAAGAATTTCGTCGGCTGCGATATCATTACATCTGATGGTACGACGCTTCTGGGCGGCGATAATAAGGCCGGCGTTGCAGAAATCATGACTCTGGCAGAAATCCTGCATAATGACAGCAGCATCAAGCACGGCACAATCCGCATCGGATTCACTCCGGACGAGGAAATCGGACGCAGCAGCGACCTGTTCGACCTGGAGAAGTTCGGCGCAGACTGCGCATACACCATCGACGGAGACCTGTTCGGCGAGTGCCAGAGCGAGACATTCAGTGCAATGGGATCCAAAGTAACCATCAACGGAGTTGGCGTGCATCCTGGATTTGCAAAGGATAAGATGGTCAACGCCCTGCACGTTGCCGAGGAATTCGACGACATGCTGCCGAGAAATGAGCGCCCGGAGTACAGAGAAGGAAGAGAAGGATTCTACCATCTGGTTACCATGAGCGGCGGTGTTGAAAAGGCAGTCATGAACTTCATCCTCCGTGATTTCGACTGGTCTCTCGTTGAAAAGCGCGGCGAAATGATGAAAAAGACGGCTGAATTCCTGAACCATAAGTATGGAGAAGGAACAGTCGTTGTAGAGAACACAGAGCAGTATCATAACATGGGAGAAATCATCGAGAAGCATCCGAAGCTTACAGAGATTCCACTGTCCATCATTAAGGAAATGGGATATGAGCCGGATACCGCTCCGATCAGAGGCGGCACAGATGGCGCATTCCTGTCCTTCAGAGGACTTCCGTGCCCGAACCTGGGACCTGGCGGAAGCAACTTCCACGGAAGAAGCGAGTTTGCTGTAGTCCAGGATATGGAAAAAGCTACAGAAATGATCACTAAGGTCGTTCAGAAAATCGCAGAAGTAAAAAAGGCCGATCTGTAATTTTCTTTACTGGACGCATTTCTGCAGATCAGGATCAGCCAACGGCTGTCAGCTGCTGAGAAGCTTTGGAACTTACGATATTCTTCCCTGCTTTTCAGCGATACAGAAAGACGGTACTTCCGGCAAAACGCCGGAGATACCGTCTTTCTCTGTTTTCTTTGTAATTATCTTTGTATTATCCTTGTTTTGTCTTTGTTCCCGATCTTGCACATTCTGGCGGACAGAAGCCTGGCTGTAAAGTCGTCTCAGCTATTGAAATGCAGACGGACGATCTCTATCGCCTGCAAAGCTGCAGAACCGTTGTCAGTCTTTTACCCAGCTCTGAGGGTTTTTGAACCGCAGCGGCAGACATCGGATAACAAATTCGCGTAATCATTGAAAATCCAACATACCCGCCTATCTTTAATTTAGCTTAATCCAGCTGAAGCTCTTCGATCTCTTTTTCAAGCTCAGCAATTTTTTCCTTATGTGAATCGATTTCCTCAGCCAGTTCACCAGCTTCACCGACAAACTCTGTTTTTCCGCTCTTATACTGTGCATAGTAAATCTGTCCGATTTTCTGAAGTTCAGAATCAATCAGCCGGTTTTCTGATGCAATCATATTCTTGCGTTTCGTAACTTCGATTTTCAGTTTTGCATCATCACTGACCTGTTTTCCGGCTTCCTTTGCCACGGAGCCAGCCTGTTTTGCTGCCTCTCCGGCCTGCTTTGCCGCTTCACCTGCCTGTTTGGCTGCTGATTTTGCTTTGCCCAGAATCGCGTCTTTGTCAAATAATGCCATATTCTTACCCTCCAGTCTGACGGATGCGCCGCAATTATAAACTTGATTATTCTGTATATTACGATTATACCACTGAATGGAATGATGCAACACGAAATCTGCTTCCTATCTCTTAGCCAGCCTGCACCATGAGAATATCCATATCGACAGTTCCTGTAATTCCCGGAAGTTTCCCGCTCTGCGAATACTGCCACATCAGATACTTATGCTGAAAGGTCGTCTCATTGGTATAATGCGCAATCCAGAGATTATAACTGGTCAGATAAGAAAGATCCAGAGAGTTGTTAATCCATGTCGGATTTCCGTAAATCAGCGGCTTATAGCCATTCTGCTTCACAATCGAGCAGAATGCATCGGTGATTTTCGTTTTCTGCGTCATAGACAGTTTATAGGTCCGGCTTGAAGAATCCTCTTCCATATCGAACGCCACAGGCATCGTAATCCCCTTATGCCGAATCTGCTTCAGGGTCCATTTTGCTTCCTCTACAGCCTCTTCTGTGCTGACTGCAGAAGAATAGAAATATACACCGACATCAAGGCCCGCTTTTTCCGCGCCTTCCATATTGCTCGCAAAACGCTTGTCCATGCTGATTGTACCATTCGTGGAGCCGCGGTATCCGGCGCGGATCATCACAAAGCTGATTCCCGCCTTCTTCACTTTCATCCAGTCAACGTCTCCCTGATAGGCGGAAACGTCGATTCCGTTTCTGGAAGTCCAGTTCGCATCCTTATATTTTTTCAGGCCGTTTTTCCAATAATATGCTGAACTGCTGTATGGATTTGCTGCATAGGTCTGCTGCTGGCTCAGTCCCTCATATTTTCCGTGAATCGTGTTTGCACGCCAGTAAAGCAGGCCTCCGCAGATTACTGCAGCAATCAGGATCAGAATAATCATCTTCCCTTTTCTTCCACCAGACCAGGAAAAATCGAAATGCCCCCGGAACCACTGCTTAACAGCAAATGCTTTCGGCCGCACGGACGTTTTTCTCCCTGGCGATTTTCTTTTTGTCCTCTTCATCATGCATTCTCCATCCAGTCCTGCCACCCGCCGGTACAAGAACCCCGCCCTTCCATGACGCTGAAACGTCGGCCGGGCAGCCGGGAAACTTGTTATCGTCTGACGGAAGGATAAAAAAAACCGCGAGCTCCTGCCTCTGCAAAAGCCGCGGAGTTTCAGAAAAGAAATTTACAACTCTTCCTTTTCACTCATCTCATCGTCCAGTTCGCTGTATGCGACAGCCAGCACGTACATAGCCAGCGCACACAGGCTGAATGTGATCCATTTCTTTTTCATTGAAAACCCTCCATCTGCACGGAGTTACACTTCTCTCTCATTTCAGTATAAATGCTGAACCATCAAAAATCAACTGCAAGGGACATATCGGATGCAGCGGCGGGCAGAAGTCTCGTGCCCCGGCCTTCCCACGGATATTCATGGAAAACAGGATGATGCCTGCACAGCTTCCTGTAATTTCCCGTTACAGGTCCTTATGTCCATGGTCGCTCTCTTCATCCGGATTGACATGAACCATGCAGTGCTTCAGCTCAGGATGGCCTTTTTCAAGAATATCGTGGACCTCCCGCGCCGTCTTATGAGCGTCATAGAGACTCAGATGTCCGTCCATCGTAATGTCCACATCGACATAAATCTTAGCACCGAACTGACGGGAACGGAGGTCGTCTACATGCATGACTCCCGGAACAGACTCCACTTCCGCATACATCTGCTCCACCAGATCATCCGGACATGCCCGGTCCACCAGCTGATTGATCGTCTCCCGGAACACATCAACCGCAGCCTTGATAATCAGGATGCCGATGACAATGGAAGCCGCCGGATCCAGTACCGGAATCCCCAGACGGGCGCCGACGATTCCGACCAGACCTCCCGCAGAAGCCAGGGAATCCGAGCGGTGGTCCCATGCCTGCGCCTTCAGTGAGACAGAATTCATTTTTTTCGCCGCACGCATGGTAAAGTGGTACAGAATTTCTTTCACTACAATCGCAATGACCGCGACGATCACTGGCAGCATGGTCGGGACGGCAATTTTCTCCGGGTGCATGATCGACTGTACGCCAGTCTTTCCAATGGAAAGGCCGACGATCAGCAGAATATTTCCTAAGACAATGGAAGCAACACATTCAAAACGCTCATGCCCATAGGGATGGTTTTTATCTGCGGCGCGGTGAGAAACCCGCGCTCCGGCCATGACAATCAGTGTTCCTGCAACATCGGACAGGGAATGAAATCCATCTGAAATCATGGCCGCGGAATGGCCCAGTATTCCTGCGAACATTTTAATAATGGAAAGTCCGATATTCGAAAACAGGTTGACCAGTGAAACATGGTAAACTGCTTTCTCCTGCTGATCTCTGAGCTCTGCTCCGGATGCTGCACTGATATCATCTTCTGTCTGTGCATCATGTTCATGATGAAATAATCCATGCATATCATTCACCCTCTTTATTAATACATCTAACATTGGGTAGATGCTTTTAACATTCATCAGAAAAACCGCCAGAAAGCTGGCGGCTAGTCCAAACCTAATATCTTCAGTATATATTTTTCGATTATATCACTTCATTCTATTTTTATCAAGCAATAGCCTATCTGTTTCAATTCGTCATTTTTTGACAAAATGTTAAGGTCAATGTATCATAGAAAGAGCAGCTGAATCATACAGCGCAGTAAATATTTCAATGTTTCAGAGGATTGAAGCACCCACCTGTGTTTCAGTCTGAAAGGTAACAGCGGCCAATCCAATGGAAGCAGCAGTAAAGGATGTGTAGGCGATGACGCGTCAAACTTCTATTAAAGAGAACGAACATCGCAGCGGCTCTGAAGCGCCGGGAAATCATCCGTACTACGACCAGTTTTCCTATATGCGCATTATCGCGACATTCTTCATCATCATTCTGCACTCCCTGTTCGCGTCCTCAATCTATTTCAAGGACGATATGACAGCAAGCAATGTCCGTTTTGAACAGGTATTTCAGAACCTGCTGATGTGGTGTGTCCCGGTTTTCCTGATGATCACAGGAGTCCTTCTGCTTGACCCGGACCGGGGAATTCCTCTGAAAAAACTATTTGGAAAATACATCAAACGCATGCTGCTTACACTGGTCGTCTTCACCTTCCTGTTCCAGCTCTTAGACTATAAATTCGGACTGCAGCCGACGCTTTTTACCGGATGGATCCGCAGTCTGTTCTTTGCCAAGAGCTGGGCGCACATGTGGTATCTCTACACGATTATCGGTCTCTACCTGATGATGCCGCTTTACAAGCTGGTCACAAAATACAGAGAAGATCTGGTTCCCTATTTGATTGCCGTATCTCTGCTTTTTATCGCCGTTATTCCAATGTTTTTCAGGAATTTCGGTTTTGGCATTCCGACAGCGACGATCTATCCCGTATATCTGTTCATCGGGTATCAGCTGTTCCATCATCCGATGAAACTTCCTCTTTCGTTTGCATTGTCTGTCGGCTGCACAGCCTCTCTGATCTTACTTTCCCTTCACTTCAGCAGCGAAGCGATGGAAACTTATGCCGGATATGCGTCTATCCTGGTTGTCGGACAGAGCGCAGGATTCTTTTCCCTGATGAACAGAATTCGGATTGACGCGGACTCATGGATTCGAAAAATCGACCAGTGCACATTCGGTATTTACATTCTGCACATGATCGGGATTCGCTGGCTGATGAAAATATACGGCTTCAATCCGTACGCATACGGACCAATGTCCTTCGTCCTCATCGCCATCGTGCTCTTCCTGATTTCCTTCTTCCTGACCTGGATCATTCATGTCGTCAGCAGAAATCAGCTGCTCTAGCACGGACAAAATAAAAACGTGCAAGGAATCTCCTTGCTGCAGCCGGCCCTGCGGCTTACCCGGGGCCGGCTTTTTCTTTTGTCCTGAAGCATTTCTCTGTCTGCTGCCTCTGATGTATTTGTCATAACCAACAAAGCGTATTTACAAAACATAGTTGTTTTTTACACCTATTCATAAAAATATCAAGATTTAAATATATTTCAAGTTATTTTCTGAATTTTGATTGCTTTTTGTCTTTACTCTTGTTAAGTTAATTTTTGTCGGCACGAAAGTGCCGGACTCGTCTATTCAGGAACTGGCCGGTGTATACGATCCACGGAATATCTTTCCCCCCAGAAATTTCATAAATTCTGATTCTACCTTAATAACAAATCTGATATTCCATGCAGTCTGTCTTTTCTCTTACTCCGGCCGTTCCATCTGTACGCACAGCTTAAAAGGAGGTAAGTTATGCTACGTACAAAACTTAAGGTCAGCCAGAAGCGGCAGCTTTCTGTTCCGGCCGCAGTCCGCATAAAGAGGCTGATTTTGCTTATCCTGATCATTTTCACACTGGCTCTGGCAGCTTTCTTCAACTGCTCCTATGCTTCAGAAATGCCCGCGTCATCCGATGCTCCGCCGTCAGCCGGCCGCCCGGCAGATCCAGAAAAACAAAGTTCAGCACTTCTGGACAGCGGGAAAAATGCGGAAGAAAAAGATCAGAAAAATACGCGTTCAAACCACTCTTCGGCAGACGAAATCGCAGCTTCGGACCTTCCTGAACACCGGGATTCCGCTGATCCCGCAGACTCTTCTGATTCTGCAGCCCGGCCATCCAATAAAAATCCCGTTGAACGCATGCGAATCTGGCAGCAGCTGAACAGCGACGCTCCGGATACACCGGAATCACTCCGCCGCTACGTCATCACGGAAGAACGGGTGATCGAATCGGATGACCCGCTTTCCGGGAAAATGCCAGATTTCAGAGGCTTCCACCTGCGCAGCAGAAATCCGGTCACTACAAGCACAGAAAACGGCCGCCGGATCACCAATATCTACTACGACCGCAATATTCTGGAGCTTCACTTCATCATTCCTCCAGAACTGTCTGAGAGCGGACAGACGGAAAGCCGCGCCTGCTCCGGGCTGTACGACGCCTCATTTTCTTCATCCGGAATGGTCTGGGATGATTCATACAGCTGGGTTCTGGGCGACGGCGACCCGATGACCAGAGAAAGCGATGAACTGCGTGTCATGAAAATGACCTCGTTTTCAGGCTTTTCCTTTTCTCAGGGGCACCCGATTTATCTGGAAGCCCGCGCACTTCCGGATAAGACGATCCGCCTGCATCACCAATTCCTTCCGCCGGACGGGGATACGCCACGTGCGCTTCATACCGATTCTCTGGAGATTCGTGGATTTCACACCCTTTTGAAAACCATGCGTTACCGCTATTCCGGATACGAACTGACCGGATATCAGCTTCTGAAGAAAGGGACGTCAGAAGCGGCAGGCGAATTCCATCCGATAAACTTTACTGGACAGTACAAGGTACTTTCTTTCCCGTCAGCCTTTGACGCCGCCCTCATCTACCGTCCGGTCCGCTACAAGCTGCAGCTCTTCACCGAAGAAGGCACGATTCATACCAGCCGTTATCATCAGGAAAAGCTGTTTGCCCATCTGGACAAAAATGAATGCGCAGGCGGCAGCCTGTCTTCTGATGAGGTCTGCATCCATGATTACGACTGGTTTCTGTCACCCCTCTTTCATCCGCAGTCTCAGATTGACGAAAACGTGCTGATGCCGGCACATCCGGTGACCCTGTTCGGGAAACGGAAAATTTCAATTCCCGAGGACCCGGTCATCATCCCGCCGCTTCCAGATCCAGAGCCGGAAGACCAGCCATCCGAACCGGAAACACCGGAACCGGAAGAGCCGGTCAGCCCGCCGTCCGATCCCAAGCCGTCTGAGGAGCCTGGCAGCAGGCCGGAAATACAGCCCGAACCAGAAGGGCAGCCAGAAAAACTCCCATCCATAGATCCAATTCCGGAAGAAGCGGATCCCAAAGACACGCCAGCAGAGCCAGGCCCCGAAAAGACAGACCATTCTGTTCCTTCCCATACAGAAGAGAGCGATAACACCAGCATTTCAGAAACCGAAGGCGATCCCGTCCCGGAACCGTCCGCAGAGAAAATCCAAGGCTGCACAGAACCTGACGATCCCGCGCCCGAAACAGCCGATCATCAGCCCCTGCTGCTGTGGCTGCTTTCCCTTCTCGGGAGCATGGGAGCGCTGATGGCGTTCCTGGGCAGAAGGAGGAAATCATAGAAATCCGGCTTTCAGGCACTATCGAGGTGTCCGGCAGACATCCGTCACTCAGGATTTTTCATAGCCCATACAGCAGTGACAGCATAAATTAAAAGGTGAGGCGTTGCGGTTCTTATGTATTCCTGTATTTTCAAAACACCTGAGAGGAGTTTTGAAAAATCTGTTCCGAGATTATAAAATAATCGCGGTTCCTCAACGATTTTAAATGCGCACATTTTAATTGTGCATTCATAAGCATCTGAACATGCAAGAATAGCGGGAGATTACCAGGATTTCCCGCTATTTTTCATCCAATATAAAGCAATATATTCTGTATTATTAATATATGTCAATCGTTTTCTTTCAATACATGCATATCATCAAAGCAAATACAAAAGAAACCTGTCATTTCTGCACTAGTAAACAAGGAAAGTCGTCTACAGGAAGTAAAAACTCCCTTTCCGCGTTGAGAAATTTCGATTTTGCGACTTAACGGAAACAAAAAAATCCAAAGTGCCTTTTGTCACTATCCAGACTATCCATTAAATAGGACATTATACTCTTGGCATGGCAGAGTATCTGGACATGGACAAAGCATTACGATCCCTGCAAAAGGCATAAAAACGCCTGATTTCAAAATATTCAGATGCAGAACTACAATAAGAACCCCACCCTTCCACGACGCTGAAGTGAACTGCTCCCCGTCAAGAAGA
>ERZ791908.233-NODE-233-length-71606-cov-42.196349_pt1 | contig 71606 bp, 60 predicted proteins | sample MGYA00510144_ERZ791908 | MGnify/ENA primary metagenome ERZ791908 (study PRJEB30046, sample SAMN00792105) | human gut metagenome | study: EMG produced TPA metagenomics assembly of the A metagenome-wide association study of gut microbiota in type 2...
ACATTACCGCAGCTCAAGGAAGCGCGAACGTCCGCACTCTGGTTGACTATTCAATCGCGGAAGCATCAGCGCGCGAAGCCGTGGCCCTTCCCAGAAGATCCGTCAGATAGCTGTGGAAGTCGTCTCCTGTCAAGAACGAGAGCGTTCGCACATTCGTGTCATCAGCCGTCGTCTTGTAGACAAGGAGCGGCTCGAGCTCGTAGCCCTGATTGTTCTCATCGACATACCAGACCGTCGGATGGCTGTCGAAGGTCGCCTGGTCAGCCATATCGGCAACCGGCTTGAACATCGAGCCATCGAGCAGATGGTGGCCATAGATGATCGTCTGGGCATCGCGCATGCCCGGCTCCGTATTCTGGTAGTCCATGAAGACCTGGCCGCCCAGGGAATACTCGCCCGTCGCAGTATGGCGGAGATACTCGTCGTTGTTGGCACCCTGGTAGACCGGGTAGTTCACGACCGTATCGGGGATGTAGATCCAGCCCACGACATCCGGGTTGATGGCTTCGAGCCCCGCCCAGTCGATGACAGGCGCCCCATTCGCATTGTCTTCAGGCTCTGTCGCGTACTGCGCAAGCTCCTCGTTCACCTGCTCCTGCTGCTGGTACTGCTGCTGCGCATGGAACCACATGTAGCCCGCAATGCCGATAAGGACGACGCCGGCAATGAGGAGAAGGGTCGAGAGCACGCGAAGCACCGGGTGCTTCTTTTTCTTCTTCTCGTCCAGGCCATAGGGATCGAGCTCGCCGTAGGCAGAGGCCTTGCCCTTGTGCTTGCGGTCCCGCGCATCTGCATGCCTGTCATGGCCGACGATGGGCGTGAACCCCTCCTGGATCGTCGTCCCTTCATCGCCTGCGCTATAGGCGCCGCCCTGCGTGACAGACGCCTCTTCATCGTCCGTCTCAGGTGCAGCAATCTCTTCCGACGGTTCCTCGTCTTCCGGGGAAACGTCCTGTTTCATATGGCGTGCCATAGGCTAGCTCCTATATCGGCAAGACCTGCACGAGGTGCAGGGAGAGGGCAATATCGCAGTGAGCGTAACAAAAAACTGCCTCCCGCGCACGCGGGAGGCAGCCTTGATTCCTAGGACAGCTTCTTTCCCAGATAGGATGCTGCATAGGGCTTGTCGAAGTTGCCGTTCGTTGCCTTCGTGAGGGCGCCCATGACCTTGCCCATGTCACGCTTCGTCGTGGCGCCGAGCTTTGCCATGGTCTCATCGATCAGAAGCTCGAGCTTCTCTCCTGCAACCTGCTCGGGAAGCAGGGAGTCGAGGATCTTTGCCTGCTCCTCGAGCAGCGCGATGCGCTCTGCGTGCGTGGCCTCGCCTGCCTTGTGGAGGCCGTCGAGCTCCTCTGCCGTCACCTTCTGGAGCTTCTTCACGGCTGCCGTGATGTCGGCCTCGCTCACATCTCTGCGCTCGTCGACCTCGATCTGCTTCACGGACTGGTTCACGAGGCGCAGAATCTGCGTACGGTTCTTGTCGTGCGCCTTCATCGACTTCTTGATCTCGTCGAGCAGTTCCTCTTTCGTCAAGATTCCATTCCTTCTTCCGGAAGCCGGGTGCTTAAGCCTCGGCCATCTCCTTCTTCATCTGAACGATTTTCTCGCGCCATTCAGGCATCGTCGCGCCGAGGATCTGCGTGGCGTAGATGGCAGCGTTCTTTGCGCCGCCGATTGCGACACAGGCCACGGGCACGCCCGAAGGCATCTGCACCATCGAGAGGAGCGAATCCATGCCGCCGAGGTCGGACGTCTTCATCGGCACGCCGACGATCGGAAGCGGCGTGTAGGCGGCAACGACACCGCCGAGGTGCGCTGCCTTGCCGGCAGCAGCGATGATGACCTTGAGGCCACGGTCAGCGGCCGTGGTTGCCCACTCCTGGACCTTTGCCGGATTTCTGTGGGCGGATGCAATCACGAGCTCGTAGGGAACGCCGAGCTCCTCGAGCTCCTTCATGCATGCCTCCATGGTCGGCATATCGGACTTCGAGCCCATGATGATGCCGACAAGCGGTGTTTCTGCCATGCAATGCCTCCTAGACATCCGGGCAGCGCTGCTGCCCTCTTGATTGGTGGCTACTTTGAGCTGGACTGGGTATCGCCCGACGTGGAAGACGTATCCGTCGACGTTGTGGTCGAAGACGAGGTGGTCGAGCTCGAGCTTGTACCTGAGCTCGTGGAGGTGGACGAGCTCGAATCGGTAGGCTCGGAGCTGTCGCCTGCATCGCCCAAGCCCAGAATCTCTGTCGGCGACCAGGTCGTGATCTCGCTTCTGAGCTTCGTCTGGATGTCCTCATCCATGCCGGCAATCGTGCACGTGAAGTTCACGCGGCCATTTGCCGAGGTGGACTTCCTCCAGATGAATGTCATGAACGATTCGAGGTCGCCTGTCGGCTTCAGGAATCCGAAGAGCGAGGAGCGCTCGATCGTGCCGTCAGATGCCCTGTGCACCTGGACGTGGTAGATGACCGTATCGATGTTGGGGTTCAGGAGCGCATTGACCGCGAAGGCCGTGGCTTGGATCTGCGAGCCTGCGAAGCACTCCATCGTGTCGCGCGAGGAGGTATCGATGACGGTGACCTCGACCCTGCCGGTATCCTCCGATGCCTCCTGGATCGTGAAGTCATCCGGGAACTGCGTGAAGCCATTGCCCCACTCGACGCCGCCTGAGAGGGCAGATGCGACCGTGCGGACATTGGCCTCGTCGGAGAGGTTTGCCGTATTGAGGCGGCGTGCAACGCCACAGGAGACCTGCGCGAGCACGAGCACCGCAAGGAAGATCAGGATGACCGTGATGGCAACCTTCGTGATCGACTTCTCGACCGTCGAGCCGGACGGGTCATCTCCCGAAAGCGGGTCGACATCCACGCCGTGTCCGAAGAGCCGCCGGTGAGAGCGCTGGCGCTCTGCCGCATCCTTGTTGCTGTGGCCTGTCTCGTCGACCTTCTCGAAGAGCTCCTCTGCCTGCTGGGCATCAAGGGCATTTCTCTGCTTTATGGGCATGCGCACTCCCATTTCCTCGCCGCTGCGCAACGCTTGCATCAGGTCCAACATGAGCCAGCCTCAGACCGGCTCATCCAATGCTAAGTATACGCAACTATTTCGGGCACGTGTCCCTCTCAGAGACGGCTTCCCTCAAACTGCATGCGGTAGTAGCGGGCATAGGTGCCACCCAAGGCCAGAAGCTCCTCATGCGTGCCCCGCTCGGCGATCTGCCCCTGCTCGATGGTCGCGATCTCATCGGCGTCCTTGATCGTCGAGAGCCTGTGGGCGATCATGATCGTCGTGCGTCCCTGGGCAAGCTCGGAAAGCGCTGCCTGCACCGCCCCTTCCGACTCATTGTCGAGGGCAGACGTTGCCTCATCGAAGATGAGAAGCGGCGGGTTCTTCAGGAAGACGCGTGCAATCGCGATGCGCTGCTTCTGGCCGCCAGACAGGCGGGCACCTCTCTCCCCTACCTGGGTCTCGAAGCCGTCAGGCAGGGTCTCAATGAAGTCGGCAATGTTGGCGCGGCGTGCTGCCTCGACGATCTCTCCTGCCGTCGCATCCGGCTTTCCGTAGGCGATATTCTCTGCAATCGTCCCGTCGAAGAGATAGACATCCTGCTGGACGAGCCCTATCTGCTCATGGAGAGACTTCTGCGTGACCTTGCGCACATCCTGTCCATCTATCCTGATGGATCCCGCATCCACATCGTAGAAGCGCGGCAGCAGGGAGCAGATGGTCGACTTGCCGCCGCCCGAAGGGCCGACGAGCGCAAGCGTCTCGCCGGGGTGCACGACAAGGTCGAGGCCACGTATGACCTCGGCATCCGTTCCGGGGTAGGTGAAGTGCACGTCCTCGTAGACGATCTTTCCTTCTGTGATGGCAAGAGGCTTCGCATCCGGCGCATCCTCGATATCGGGCTGCGTGTCGAGCACTTCCTGGAAGCGGGCAAAGCCGGCAACCGCTTTGAGGAACGTCTCCGTGAAGTTCAGGATGTTCGTGATCGGCGTCGTGAAGAGCGAGATATAGAGCGCATAGGTCGAAAGGTCGATCGCCTCCATGCGTCCCTGGGCGCACAGCCAGCCGCCACCGACGATGATGCAGATGTTGAGTATTCCCATCATCACGGCAATGAGCGACTGGTAGATGCCCATCGCATGGTACATGCGCACCTTCGAGGCGAGGTAGGCATCGTTCGAGCGGCGGAACTTCTTCCTTTCCAGGTCCTCAGCAGCAAAGCTCTTGACGACACGGGCACCGGCCAAGGCATCCTCGACGCGGGAGTTCACACCCGAGATGCGTTGGCGGTTCTCGATGAAGACTGCCTCCATGCGGCGGTTCGCGAAGAAGTTGAAGACGACAAGGACCGCCAAGACGACCGCGAGCACCGCGGTGAGCTCTCCGTTGATGCCAGCCAGGATCACGAAGGAGCCGACAATCTCGACGAGTCCTATGAGCAGGAACTCAGGGCCGTGGTGCGCCGTCTCGGAGATATCGAAGAGATCGCTCACGAGGCGGCTCATGAGGTCGCCCGACTTGTGGCGGTCGAAGTAGGAGAAGCTCATCCGCTCATAGGCATCGAAGAGGTCCTCGCGCATCTTCGACTCCATACGGGCACCCATCACGTGTCCCCAGAAGATCACGAAGTAGCGGCAGGCAAAGCGCACGGCATACATCGCGACGAGGCCAAGAGCTATTGCCCAGAGGGCTGAGAGGATAGCGTCCGGGCCTTCCGTGAAGAGCCCCTTCGTGAGGACGCGCAGGATCTGAGGGAACGCAAGGTCGATGCCGGCAACCAGGAGGGCGCAGATGATGTCGCCGACGAAGAGATGCACCTGCCCCTCGTAGTAGGAAAGGAAGCTCCTCATGAGATTCCGCTTCTTCGGCCTTGCTGCCTTAGCCTCCACCCGTTCCGCCTTTCTTTCTGCTCTCCTTATGGAAAGGGAATGCCGAAGCACTCCCTCTTCTCGTCTCTGTTACTGCTGCTGGTCTTCCGGCACGGGACCCGGATCGAGCCGTCTCGATACCGCATCGCAGATGAGGGCGCCGACTACGGTCTTTGCATCCTCGATGCGTCCGTCGAGCACCGCATCCACCAGCTCGCCGACGTCGACCAGATCGACGTTGATGAACTCGTCTGCATCAGGCGAGCTCTCTGCCAGCTTGAGCCCTGTCGCCATATAGATATGGATGAGCTCGTCAGCAAAGCCGGCAGAGGTGGCAATCGTCGTGAGATAGGCCATCTTCTGTGCAGTGAAGCCGGTCTCCTCCTTGAGCTCGCGCTCGGCACAGGCCAGAGGATCCTCTCCCGGCGCAAGCTTGCCGGCAGGAATCTCGACCGTGACGCGTCCCAGGGCCGTGCGGTACTGGCGCACGAGGCAGATCTGCCCTTCCTCGGTGAGCGCGACGACAGCGACAGCGCCGGGATGCCTCACGACATCGCGTATTGCCATCCTCCCGTCCGGCAGCTTCACCTGGAGCCGGTCGACATTGAAGATGCGGCCTGTCCAGGCCACGTCCTCCGTGAGCACCTGCTCCTCGAGCTGGCGGTCTCTGGGGTCATCCTCGCCGAGGACGAGGTGCCGCGCCTCGGGTACGCCCGAAAGATGGTCCTGGACGCTCCTGTCGCCGTCGAAGGTATAGGCACCCGCTGCATCATTGAGTGTCGCTGCTGCTTCGGTCCTGGCGGCAGCGAGGTCCTTCTTGTCCGGAAGCACGTCGCTCGAAAGCGTCGCAGCTTCCGGCTTCTCAATCTTCTTTCCCATGCTAAGCCTCGAGCGCAGCACGGCCCTTGATGGCCTTGATGCCGATATCGTGGCGGTAGGTCTTGCCCTCGAACCAGATCTTGTCGCACGCCTCGTAGGCAAGGTTTCGGGCATCCTCGAAGGTATCGGCGACAGCCGTCACATCGAGGACACGGCCGCCTGCGGTCACGAGGTTGCCGTCCGCGTCAAGTGCCGTGCCGGCATGGTAGACCGTGACGCCGGGCATTGCATTGGCATCCTCGACGCCGACGATCTTCTTGCCCTTCTCATAGGAGCCAGGATAGCCTGCGCTCGTGAGGACCACAGAGACGGCCCAGTCGTCGTCCCAGGAGACCATGTCAGGCGAGAGGGTCCCTGCATCGCAGGCAAGGAAGGCCTCAACGAGGTCGCCCTTCATGCGCGGCAGCACGACCTGGGTCTCGGGGTCGCCGAAGCGGGCGTTGAACTCGAGGACCTTGGGGCCGTCCTTCGTGAGCATGAAGCCGCCGTAGAGGCAGCCGGAGTAGGTGATGCCTTCGCGCCTCAGCTCATCCACGACCTTCTGCTCGATCTCGACCATGCGGTCAAGCTCGCCCGGAAGAAGGATGGGAACAGGAGAGTAGACGCCCATGCCGCCCGTGTTGAGGCCACGGTCGCCGTCAAGCGCACGCTTGTGGTCCTGGCTCGTCGCAAGCGGCACGAGGGTCGTGCCGTCCGTGAGGGCGAGAAGCGAGCACTCGGGGCCTTTGAGCATCTCCTCGACGACCACGGTCTTGCCGGCATCGCCGAAGTGTCCGCTGAAGCACTCATGCACGCCTTCGAGGGCCTCCTCGGTCGTGTTCGCGACGATGACGCCCTTGCCGGCAGCAAGGCCATCTGCCTTCACGACGCAGGGGCCGGCAAGCTCCTTCACGTAGGCTGCGCACGCACCCTCATCCGTGAAGCTCTTCCAGGCTGCCGTCGGCACGCCCGCCTTTTCCATCACATGCTTCGCGAACTCCTTCGAGCCCTCCATCTGGGCCGCCTCGGCATTCGGTCCGAAGACCGGGATGCCAGCTGCACGCACAGCGTCGCCGACGCCCTTGACGAGGGGCGCCTCAGGGCCGATTACGACGAGGCCGACTCCGTGCTCTTTCGCGAATGCTGCCACCGCCTCAGGAGATTCAGGATCGAGCTCTGCCTTCTCGGCCAGATCGTACATGCCGCCATTGCCCGGCGCCACATAGATCTTGCCGGCACGCGGAGACTGGGCAAGCTTCACGAGCAGCGCATGCTCGCGGCCGCCTGCGCCCAGCAAAAGAATCGAGACCTTGTCTTCAGCCATCAGGGGCCTCCTTCTAAAGACCGAAGGTGCCAGGCACAAGAACCTGGCACCTTCCCTGCTTGCTTAGCTGATGCTACTTCCAGTAGCGATCGATTGTCTGCTCGCGGTCCGGGCCCACCGTGATGATGGAGACACGGACGCCGGCAAGCTGCTCGAGGAAGTCGATGTAGTCCTTTGCCTCGCGCGGCAGCTGGTAGAAGTTGCGGACACCGGAGATGTCGCACTTCCAGCCCGGCAGCGTCTCGTAGACCGGCTTCGCGTGATAGAAGACGGACTGGTGCTCAGGCACCGTGCGGTAGGTCTTGCCGTCGCACTCATAGGCAACGCAGACCTTGATCTCATCGAGGCAGCCGAGGACATCGAGCTTCGTGATTGCAAGGTCCGTGAGGCCGTTGACGCGGGCGGCGTAGTTCACGACGACTGCGTCATACCAGCCGCAGCGGCGCTTGCGGCCAGTCGTCACGCCGTACTCGTGGCCGACCTCGCCGAGGAGGTCGCCGGTCTCGTCGAAGAGCTCCGTCGGGAACGGGCCAGAGCCGACGCGCGTGAGATAGGCCTTTGCGACGCCGAGGACACGGTCGATCTGGGTCGGGCCGACGCCGGAGCCGGTGACAGCACCGCCTGCGGTGCAGTTCGAGCTCGTGACGAACGGGTAGGTGCCGTGGTCGATATCGAGCATCGTTGCCTGGGCGCCCTCGAAGAGGATGTTCTTGCCAGCCTCAAGCTGCTCGTTGAGGAACAGCGAGGACTCGACAATGTAGGGACGGATGCGCTCTGCATACGGGAGGTAGGTCTCGCAGATCTGGTCGACCGTGTAGGTCGGCAGCTCATAGACCTTCTCGAGGATCGGGTTCGTGTAGGCAAGCGCGCTCTCGAGCTTCTCGCGGAAGATGTGCTCGTCGAGCATGTCCTGGATGCGCAGGCCCGTGCGGTTCATCTTGTCCATATAGCAGGGGCCGACGCCGCGCTTCGTCGTGCCGATGAGGTTCTTGCCGAGCTTCTTCTCATGGGCGCCGTCAAGATCCTTGTGGTAGGGCATGACGATATGGGCATTGCCGGAGATCTTGAGCGCGTCGCAGGAGATGCCCTGCTTCTCGAGGGTATCGATCTCGCCGAGGAGAACCTCGGGGTCGACGATGCAGCCATTGCCGATCACCGGATAGACGCCCTTGTACATGACGCCGGAGGGTACCTGGTGAAGCGCCAGCTTGTGGCCTCCTGCAACGACCGTGTGTCCTGCGTTCGCTCCGCCGGCGTAGCGGCAAACCACGTCGAAGTCGCCAGAGATGAGGTCGGTGACCTTGCCCTTGCCTTCATCGCCCCACTGCGTGCCTACAAGCACTGATGCTGGCATGTGAATCCTCCTCGGTCCATAACTGATAAGGCCCCGCGCCAGGCGCGCGGGACCTCCTCAGTATACGGCACGCCAACATCTGCCGAAGGCCATATCTTGCATGAGAAGAGAGTCTCCAGAGTGGGGCTCTGAGCTACTCCTCGTGGTGCGTATCGACCTCGACGAACTTCGTCGAGCCCGGCAGGAACGTGAGCGGCACGACGCCCAGAGGGCCGGAACGGTTCTTCGCGATGATGAAGTTCGTGACATCCTTGTCCGGACGGTCGTCGCGCGCCGCCTCCTCGTCGGTCATCGAGCGGTCGAGGAGGATGACGATATCGGCGTCCTGCTCGATAGCACCGGATTCGCGGAGGTCGGAGAGCTGAGGGGTCTTTCCCGTACGCGATTCGACCTGACGGGAAAGCTGCGAGAGGGCAACGACCGGCACGCCCAAGTCCTTTGCCATGATCTTGATGCCACGGCTCATCTCGGAGACCTCGGTCGCACGGGAGTCGGACCTTCTGCCTCCCGAAGGCGGAGACACGAGCTGGAGGTAGTCGAGGATGACAAGAGCGTTCTTCTCCTTGCCGTGGAGCATGCGCCGTGCCTTGGCTCGTACCTCGGTCACGGTCGTGCCCGGCGTATCGTCGATCATGATGTCGAGATGTGAGAGGTCGACCGTGGCCTGGAGGAGCTGCTGCCACTGGTTGTCGCGGATGTTCGCAGCACGGATGTCCTGGAGGCTCACCCTGGCCTGGGCCGCAAGGAGCCTCTGCGCAATCTCGACCTTGGACATCTCGAGCGAGAAGAAGGCGACCGTCGTGCCGTTTGCCGCAGCATTCACGGCGAGGTTCAGTGCGAAGGAGGTCTTGCCGACACCAGGACGGGCACCGACGACGATCATCTGGCCTGCACGCAGGCCCAGAAGCTGCTTGTCGATGCCGGGGAAGCCCGTCTGGACGCCCAGGAACTTCTCGTCCTGTGCCGCCATCTCGCCGAGCTCGTTGTAGAGGTCCTCCATGACAGTCTCGAGCGTCGAATAGTTGCTCTTGATGTCGGAGTCCGTCGCATTGAGGATGAGCTTCTCTGCCTGATCGACGACTTCCTTCGTATCCTCGGGAGCATCGTAGGCAAGGGCTGTGACCTTCGTCGAGGCCTGGATGATCTTCCTGAGCGTCGAGTCGCGGCGCAGGATCTCTGCGTGGTGGCGCCAGCTCGCCAGGGCAAATGAGTTGCCCGAGAGCTCGAGCAGATAGGTGCTTCCGCCGACCTTCGCAAGCTCGCCTTCCGACTTCAGGTAGTCGGCAAGAGAGATCGGGTCGACCGGCTGGCTCCTGTCGAAGAGGTCGCGCATCGCAAGGAAGATCGTGCGGTTCGACGGCACATAGAAGTCGTCCGGCGAAAGCTCGACAAGCGCATCCTGGAGCACATCAGGCGAGAGCAGCATGGCGGAGAGGACCGATGCCTCGGCTGCCGTATCCTGCGGCATGACGGGCTCGGCCGGAAGCGAAGGTGCCTCGTCCTCGCGGCGGTATCCGGCATTGTCGGCCATTTGCTCCTCCTTCCCTGACCCGGCTGCAGTGCAAGCCTTTCCCGGAGCTTTCCTTTGCCTTGCAGGCGTCTGACACAGAGCTTGCAGAGGATGGTGAAAGCCTCATGCCCTGCAACCTGTGGCTTTGCTGGTTTTCAACGTTTTCAACAATTTGTCGAAGACGTGCTCATGAGGTTTTCTACAAACAGAACACGCGTGCCTTCGTGCAGGTCAGGGCTGCATTCTGAAGAATTCCTCTCATGCCCCATAGGCATCTACGTGCAGATTCTTGCATTTCCGCAGGTAGATTGCGTGTTTTTGAGGCATCTAGCAAAAAGCGCCCTCCCCCGGGGCTGAAGTCCTGGGAAGGGCGCAGTGTTCGAGGTGCTTGCCAGACCTGCCAAGAGACACGTCCGGCAGAACTTCCTGTTGAAATCCCTTGTCTATAAGGGATAGGCAGGTGAAGATATCACCTACTCAGCAGGGGTCTCGGCTGCTTCCTCGGCAGGAGCCTCCTCGCCCTCGGCCTCTTCGGCCTCCGGCTCGGGCTCCGGCTCCTCGACATCGCCGACGAGAACGGTGATCTCGGCGTTGATGTCACGGTATAAGTTGATCGTCACGGTGTGGCGGCCAACGGTCTTGATGGCAGCAGCGTGCTCGACGCGCTTGCGGTCGACCTCGACGCCGAGCTGGGCCTTGAGGGCGTCAGCAATCATGGTCGTCGTGACGGAGCCGAAGAGCTGGCCGTCGTCGCCGATCTTTGCATCGACCTTGATGGACTTGCCATCGACCTGAGCCTTGAGCTTCTGCGCCTTCGCGATGCGCTCTGCTTCGCGCTTCTCGATGTTGCGGCGGCGCTGCTCGAGCTGCTTGATATTGCCAGGGGTAGCCGGCTGGGCGATCTTGTTGGGGAACAGGTAGTTCTCCGCGAAGCCCTGAGCGACGTCGACGATGTCGCCCTCGCCGCCCTTGCCCCTGAGCTCACCCATAAGGATGACTTTCATTGGGACACTCCTTCGGTTGGTTGCCTTGCGGCAACTCCTACTTTGTTTCAGAAGCCCGGTACTGGTAGCTCCGCAGACCCTTCCGCTCGATATTGCGGAAATCCGCGAGGCCGTCGACCAGGCCCACTACGCTCATTGCCATGAATTCTGTCTCGAGCCACACGCACAGGATGCTGGCAAGCACCTGTCCGAAGCGTCCGATCTCCTGGGTCGCCAGAAACCACACAGCGACCGCGATGCCCTGGATCGCGCATGCGACGCGAAGAGCCTGAAGGAGGTTCTTCGCCCAGAACACAACCTCTGCCGGCACGGGCATGCCTTCGCGGTCCATGACCGTCAAGGCAAACGTCGCGGCAAGTGCCACGAGCGCCCAGATCGGAAGATCGAAATCGCGGAGCTTCACGGCGCACTCTGCTGCGTCAGGACCTGAATGCACGAACATCGCGCACCCGAGTCCCGCGCTCACACACCACGCAGCCGCCATTGCGGCATAGGCAAGCGGCCAGTACTGCCGAAGAAGCGCAATCGCGCCCTCAAGGGCGCTCTGCACCTCCGAGCTTCCGGCCATCTCCCCATACTCTGCAGCAGCTGCCGTGAGCATGGCATCGATGCTCGCGCCGAGCGTCGTCCCCGCAGCATAGGAGAGGACGGCATCCGTCGCGATGAGAGCAGCGGCAAGTCCGAGCACGGCGCACAGAAGCGTGCTGGCACGGAGCTTCCTCTTTGCCACCAGAAGCCCCAGGATGAAGCCCGAGATGGCAGGCAGCACAGGCTCCATCAGAGAGGAGGCCTGTGTCACCGCTCCCACAGCCACAGCCGGAACGACGGTAGAGGCAAGAGCCAGAAGGCTCTCCCTCGCGCCGCGCCCTTTCGTGGCAAGGCAGGTACCATACGCCGTGGCAAAGCCAGAAAGCAGTGGAATGAACCCGGAGACGACAGCTCCTGCGACACACCAGATGAGTCCGGACACAAGATTGTCCGGCCCCTCCGCGCGTGTCTCGAAGGCTCCTCTCGGAGCGAGCTCTGCTCCCGACTCAGCTGGCACGTGGTGCCAGCCAGCGGAAGCGTTTCTGTCCTTCTCTTCGCTCACTGCCTGCCGGCTCTGCTCGAGACGGGATATGGCTAGTCGCGGTTGCGGCCACGGCCGCCGCGGCTGGAGACCACGGAAACCGTGTACGGCAGAAGGGCCATCTCGCGAGCGCGCTTGATAGCGACTGCGAGGTCACGCTGATGCTGCGTGCATGCGCCAGTCACACGACGCGGCTTGATCTTGCCGCGGTCCGTCGTGTACTTGCGGAGGAGCTGGACATCCTTGTAATCGATGTAGTCCACGTCCTCCTTGCAGAACTGGCAATACTTGCGACGCGGCTGACGCTGAAAATCCTGAGCCATGTCTAATTTGCCTTTCTTTTCAGGCAGCGGGAGCCGCCTGAGTTCTTCTTGTTCCTGCTAGAAGGGAATGTCCTCGTCGTAGACATCCGCCGAAGGCGGCGTCTGCTGAGTCGGACGCTGAGAGGTCTGTCCGTAAGCTGCCGGAGCAGAGAAGCTCGGAGCCTGCTGCGCATGCGGCGCCTGGCTCTGGGAGCCGCCCTGGCCCTGGCGGGACGACATGAATTCCAGATCGTCCACAATGACCTCGAGCTTGCTCCTGCGCTGCCCATCGCGTTCCCATGAGCTGTAGCGAAGCTTGCCTTCCAGAGCAACCTTTGTGCCCTTCGTGAGGAAGCGTGCAAGGGCATCGGCACGGGTGCCGAACATCACGCAGTCCACGAAGTTGGGGACATCCTCCCATTCGCCGGATGCATTGCGGCGGCGATCGTTCACGGCCACGCCGAAGGTCAGCACGGTAGTGCCGCCTGCCGTAGCACGGATCTCTCCGTCACGCGTCAGATTGCCCGAAATAACGACCCTGTTGATGCTCACGCTGCTCACAACCTCTCATCTGCGGGCTTTGTGCCCGCGCTTCCATAGCTAGTCCTTGTCCGGACGGGCCACGATCATGTGGCGCTTCACTGCGTCGTTGATGCGAAGGACGCGGTCAAGCTCGGCAATATCGGCTGCATTGGCATGGAAGTTGATGAGGGTGTAGTCACCCTCGGTGAGTCCGTCGATCTCATAGGCGAGCTTGCGCTTGCCCCAATCGTCGACGCTGTCGACCTGGCCACCGTTCTCGGTGATTGCGACGTCAATGCGCTTCATGACACCAGCGCGGACCTCTTCGTTAGAAGCAGGATCGACAAAAAACAGCAGTTCATAGGCCTTCATGTGGTCACCTCCTCTGGGCTAGTGGCTCAGGGTCGTGAAGGTCGCGCCCCGAGCAGGAAAGGTTCGGTCTAGAACCATACCACAGGGCAGGCCCTCTTCCCCTGAACTCCATAACTTTCCTTCGCCATGTGCAGCTCATGTGCACTGTAGCAGACCCGTCTGACAGCTTTGGCAGCCCCTGCTGCCATCTTATGTGCAGCTTTCTTGCAAGAGAAAGGCGGAAAGCTCAGGGCCCTCCGCCTTCGGGAAGCGCATCTCTCTTCTGCCTCAGCGCTCGTCTGGATCTTCATCCTCCGGGCGGCGCATGATGAGCATTGCCGGCTCATCTGCAGGAGCAGAGCTCTCGCCGATGGCAGGAAGGCCTCCTGCCGGGCCCTTCTTCTCGGACTCTTCTGCAACCTTATCCGGCTCTTCTGCAGGCGCAGGAGCCGCTTCAGGCGTGCCCTTGTCCTCAGGCGCAGGCGTCGCCTGGGGCTCTGCGGCAGCCTGGGCCGGCTCGCCAGGCATCTCGGCGTCCTTCTTCGCAGAGTCAGGCAGCGGGTCCTTCGAGCTTCCCCAATGGGGGACATCGAACTGCTGGAACCAGAGGCCAAGCGCATTGACGGCGACAGTCTGGAGCGCTGTGGCGAAGACAGACGCCAGATAGAGCACAAGCACCATCCAGGGCGCGAAGCGGGCAAGGAAGTGGGCTGCCAGAACCGCGATGGCAGCAGCGGAGCCTGAATAGGCAAAGAGGCCGCCCAGCTCGGCCAGAGACGGCACGACGATGATGAGGGCGCAGAGGATGCAGAAGCCCTCAATCAGGAGGCTCCCCAGGAAGAGCACGAGGGCGATCTCGGCAATGCTTCCGAAGTCGCGCTTCAGCATGTCCCAGATGCGGTCAAGCTGATATCCCGCACGTGCATGCTGGTAGATTGTCGCGCGGATGGCGGCGACCCAGGCAATCGTGCTCCAGAGGATGGCGACGAAGTTCCAGAGGAGCGCAGCCAGGCCATCTGCCGAGGGGCGCACCGCTGCAAGGAGGATGAAGTAGGCAACGGCGTAGCCGAGCATCGCCAGGAATGCCCGCCAGCCGCTCTTGATGCAGGCACCGACCTTCACGCCGGACTGCTTCGGGTAGGTCTCCTTCCCCCAAGCGGAAAGCCGTGCCCACTCTGCCTGGTAGCCCCAGACACCGAGGGGGCCGGCAATCGGCACGAGCTTGGCAAGCGGCAGCACGAGCAGCGGCTTGTACCATCCCTTGTCATGCGTGAGCATCCGCCAGGAGCGGCCCATGTATTCCTTTATCTCAGCGCTTTCTGCCATGCGCAGACCTCCAACATAGTGCAGCATGCTCATGCATGCGTCCGACAGCCATCTGACACGTCTGCTATATACCGTTTCTCAAAATCGTGACATACTCTGAGAACTAATACCTTTATGATATTAGGCTCCAACAGATTCGTTGGTACACGTTTCATCGGGGTCTGCACAACTGCTGTCACAGCTGCGGCTTGCGTTCCCTCCACGTGCGTTTAGAGTGTCCTCCGCACGAGAGTCCACTTTGCTCATGCCGTAACGGTCGAGGTTCATCGCCGCATTCAGGTCACGGTCGATTGTCAGGCCGCATTCGGGACAGACATACGTCCTGTCAGACAGGGCAAGCCCGGCGTTCACGCGGCCGCAGGCAGAACACGTCTTGGACGACGGAAACCATCTGTCCGCAACGACAAGGGCGACGCCCCTGTCACGGCACTTGTATTCGAGCATGTGCCGGAACACGCCGAATCCCTCGTCGGATATTGCTCGTGCGAGCCTGTGGTTGCGGGCCATGCCTGACACGTTCAGGTCTTCGATGGCCACGAGCGAGTATCGCTCCGAGATGTTCGTCGTAAGCTGGTCCAGCTGGTTCCTTCGCAGTCCGCGGACGCGCGCATAGATGCGGTTGACGCGTCTCTTCTGGCGCTCGTAGCGCTTGCTGCCTCTTGTCTTTCGAGACAGCGAGCGCTGCGCTCGTGCCAGTTTGCGCATCGCATTCCTGTATGGCTTGAGGCCACGGACGACTGTGCCGTCGGAGAAGGTGGCGAGGTTCTTCACGCCGAGGTCGATGCCGACGTGTTTCCTGCTCTGCGATGGCGTGGCATTCTCTGGCACCTCGATGAGGAGGACCACGTACCATCGTCCGCCCTTGAGCCTGATGTTCATGCGATGGATGGCTTGGCTGGTGATGCGTTTGTATATGTTCTCCATCACGCGCACGCGCCCGATGCGGGGAATCTTGATGTGGTGGGCGTCCGCGACACAATGGTCGATGCCGGTCGTGATTGCGTACCTGTGATTGTGCTCCTGTCTGCGGCTCTTGTACCGAGGGAAGCCGACGCGCCTGCCATGACGCCTGCCTCGCTTTGAGTCCATGAAGTTCTTCCATGCAGCTGCGGCACATGCGCAGCCGTAGGAGAACGCCTCCTTGGACACATCATGCCACCACGGGGCAATATCGTCTTTCACATGATTGAATCGCTTGCGCAGTTCGTAGTGCGTACAGCCCATCTTGCGAGACTTGTCGTTCTCCCACAGCGCATACTCGCCCTTGATTTCGTCGAGCGCCCAGTTGTAGGCGAATCGTGCGGCACCTGCATTCGATTCGAGCAGGTTGCGCTGTGTCGCATTGGGGCTCAAGGCGAATTCGACCCCTCGGTATGCCAATCCGTTCACCTCCTCTGGCGTCTTGTCGGCCATCTGCGTCTCAGGCGTCTAGCATTCGACTATCGCTCTGATCTCTTCTACGGACTTGCCGTCCTCAACGGCCGCTGCGACCTCATCGAACTTGTCGGCCTTCGCTTTCATGAGCATGGCATATTCAATGAGCATCCGTTCTACCCCGTTCTTGCCAACCTGCTCGGTAAGTTCATCGAGCGTCATTGCCCGTCTCCCTTCCTGTTCCTGCGGGACCTCAGGCCATAGAGCTTTCCGGAAAACGATGCTATAAGGGACATCATGTCCTCGACAAGCTCCTCTTGCACCGCCTTGTCCTGATTCTCGTCTCGCACAGCGATGATATTGGTGCCATGCTCTGCAAACGCCGTCTCCAGATACTCGAAGCCGAATCGGGTAAGCCGATCCCTGTGCGTCACGTAGACGTTGCGTATCTCGTTGCGCATGACCATCTTGATGAGCTGCTGGAGCTTCGGCCGTTTGGCATCCATGCCACTGCCACATTCTTCGAGAATGAGCGGATTGCGCATGTCTTTGCCTTCATGCTCTACAAGAAACAGCGCCTGCCTGTCCAGGTCGCCATGTGACTTCTGGTCTTGGGAGCTGACTCGGGCATATACCAGATCCCTGCGTCCGGCCTCTTCGTCGTCATAAAGCATGTTGCACTTATCGAGGTAGGCAAGCAGGCTGTCTCGTGAGAGAATGCGCCTGCCGGTGTCAGTGTGTTCGAACGGCAGCTCGCCACGCATGTCTTTCAGCTGAACCGCTCGGGGAGTGATTCCGAGAAATGAAGCGACCTCTCCCGTCTTGTAGTACGCCTTTGTCAGGTCACTTTTTTTATACATTCAGAAACGGCCTCCAAACTAAGCGGTCGTTGTTTCATGCAAGACAAAGTGTAGCACGCTTCTTAGGAATCGTGCTACATAATGTTTAATTTTTCGTATTATGCATTAACAGTTAAGAACCCTACTCGCCTGGATGCGGCACCTCGGCGCAATACCCCATGAGCATCGAGGATTCCTGAAAAGGCCGATAGATATGAAAAGAGCCCTGAAGCATCAGGGCTCGGACTCTTCTGGCGGAGAGGGTGAGATTTGAACTCACGTACCCGCGAACGGGTAAACGGTTTTCGAGACCGCCGCATTCGGCCGCTCTGCCACCTCTCCAATTATGAAAGAACGTGGCGCCCGAAGGCGCCACGGAAGCTTGCTGGCGGAGAGTCTGGGATTTGAACCCAGGATACGCTTTAGGCGTATACACGATTTCCAATCGTGCTCCTTCGGCCACTCGGACAACTCTCCTCAAAACCGCGAAGGAAATTGTACAATACTGTCCCTGCGTTGGGAAGAGGATTTTTTCGTTTTCTTCTGAGGCCCGGTTTCCAGACCTCGTCCACGCCCGCCAAAGCCCCGCCTGAGCGGAAAGGATGCCCGTGTTCGACCTGCTGTTTACTGGATCTGCGCAGGCACAGGCCGTGCCGATGCCTGCCTGGCTCGATCTTGCCGCCGTCGTCGTCGGCTCGCTCACGGGCTGCATCGTCGCCGAAGAGCGCAAGCTCGATCTTGTAGGATTTGTGGGACTCTCGATCCTCTGCGGCCTCGGAGGCGGGCTTCTGCGCGATATGGCCATGCAGCAGGGCGGCGTCTACCTGATCGATTCCCCCTATGCCATCCCTGGCTCGGTCGCGATTGCGCTCATCTCGTTCGCGTTCCCCTCGCCCTTCTTCGGCAATCCTTCCGCACTCGAATGGTTCGATATCCTCTCGGTCTCGCTCTTCGCTGTCTCAGGCACCGACAAGGCACTCCTGCATGGCCTTTCTGTCTGGGCCTGCGTCCTTATGGGCACGCTCACGGCCGTGGGCGGCGGCATGCTGCGCGATGTGTTCCTCGGAGATATCCCGCGCATCTTCAGGAAATCGAACCTCTATGCCCTCTGCGCTGTCGCAGGCTCTCTTGCCTACTTCGTCTTCGGCACGATAGGTCTCAGCAAGGTCATCTGCGCCCTCATCTGCATTGCCGTCACGGTCGGGCTCAGGCGTGCCTCGCTTCGCTATCACATCATGTCCCCTGCCGATGTGGACCTCACGCCCAAGGTCGAGGCAGGCGTGAAGCGGGCAGAGCGAAAGGTCCGGGATGCACGCCAGAAGCGCAGAGAGCGCTAGCAAGCTCCGAAACAGACCTCAGATAGCACAGGGCCCGCCTCCGAGGAGACGGGCCCTGTTCATTGCTTCCAGAGCGTCTTTGCCTACTTGTTCACGAGGCCATGGCGGACACGCCACTTGCGGCGCTCGATCTCGGAGAGGATGCGCTTGCGCATGCGGATGTGCTTCGGCGTGATCTCGACGAGCTCGTCGTCCATGATGTACTGGAGGGCCTCCTCAAGCGTGAACGTGCGCGGCGGCGTCAGCTGGACGGCGATGTCTGCCGTCGAGGAACGCTGGTTGCCGAGGTTCTTCGTACGGGCAACATTCACGACCATGTCGCCTGGCTTCGAGCGCTCGCCGACGATCATGCCCTCATAGCACTCCGTGCCTGGCTCGATGAAGAGCGTGCCGCGGTCCTGGAGCGTTCCGAGAGCGTAGGCAACAGCCTTCTCCGTCGACATCGAGATCATGGCACCATTGCTCCTGCCGCCGATCTCGCCGGCATAGGGGCCATACTCGAGGAACGTGTGGTAGAAGATGCCCTCGCCGTGGGTGACGTTCAGGATGCGGTTCTTGAGGCCCATGATGCCGCGGGTCGGAATCGAGAACTCGAGATGGCAGGAGAGGTCGGTCTGCTCCATGCTCGTCATGTTTCCGCCGTTGTTGCCGAAGACCTCGATGACCTTGCCGGAGTACTCGCCCGGGCACTCGACGACGGCCTGCTCGATCGGCTCCAAGCGGTTGCCGTTCTCATCCTTCTTGAAGAGGACCTTCGGGCGTCCTACCTGGAACTCGAAACCCTCGCGGCGCATCTCCTCCATGAGGACGGAAAGATGCAGGATGCCGCGGCCAGCAACCTCGACGCCGGTCTTGTCGGGCAGCTCCTCGATGCGCATCGTGACGTTGTTCTCGCGCTCCTGCATGAGGCGCTCCTTGAGCTGGCGGCCGCCCACGATGTCGCCGTCACGTCCGACGAGAGGAGAGGTCGAAGGCTCGAAGATGATGGAGAGGGTCGGCGGATCGATCTCGATCGGCTCGAGCTCGACCGGGTTCTCCGGATCGGTGTAGACATCGCCGATATCGGTAGAGTCGACACCGACGACAGCGCCGATATCGCCTGCGACGACCTTGTCGCACTCCTTGCGGCCGAGGTAGTCGAACGTGAAGAGCTGCTTCACCTGTGCCATGGCACGGGAGCCGTCGTTCTTCACGACGAGGATGCGGTCGTTCTGGTGGATCGTGCCGGAATAGACACGGCCGACGCCGATGCGGCCGACGTAGTCGGAGTGGTCGATCGTGACGACCTGCATGGCAAGCGGGCCATCCGGATCCACATCGGGGGCAGGCATGGCATCGATGATCATGTCGAGCATCGGGTACATGTCCATGTTGCCGTCATCCGGGTCGAGGCGGGCAAATCCGTTCACAGCGGAAGCGTAGATCACGTGCTCCATCGTGAACTCGAGCTGCTCGTCCGTGGCGCCGAGGTCCATCATGAGGTCAAGGGAGTCGTTCATGGCCTTCTGGGGATCTGCGCCCTCGCGGTCGATCTTGTTGATGACGAGCATGATCTGGAGCTTCGCGTCGATGGCATGGCGAAGGACGAAGCGGGTCTGGGGCATGGGGCCCTCAGCGGCATCGACGAGCAGGAGCGCTCCGTCTGCCATCTTGAGGACGCGCTCCACCTCGCCGCCGAAGTCGGCGTGGCCCGGGGTGTCGATGACATTGATCTTGACGCCCTTGTATTCGATCGAGATGTTCTTGGACAGGATCGTGATGCCGCGCTCGCGCTCCTGGTCATTGGAGTCGAGGATGCGGTCCTGGACCTGCTGGTTCGCGCGGAAGGCGTCGGTGGCCTTCAGGAGCTTGTCGACGAGGGTCGTCTTGCCGTGGTCGACATGCGCGATGATTGCGATGTTTCTGATCTGCTTCTGCAGCATTGATTGCCTCTCTAATCTCAGGGACAAAAGACGCGCACCCGGCTTCATTTCAGCCACTGCGCGCGGTTTTCAGGCCATTCAGAGGATTTACGCTTGCAAATATAGTTGATGAAGATGTGACGATGTGGCGAAGAGCCAGGCTCCACGTAAATTCTGCTGCCTAGATGAGCGGCTCGAGCTCTCCTGCAGGCGCAGGATCGGTCCAGGCAAACTTCTCATGCTCCCCTCGCCCCTTGAAGAGCGAGTAGGCAGAATAGGCCTCGTAGCCCTCTTCGCCGAACTCGAGGAGCACGGCATCCTCGTAGGTGCCATCCTCGTCCTCGATGGCTCCCTCGTAGACGATTGCATAGCGCACCGGCGTGGCAAGGTCCGCCTTCGGATCCCCTCCGGCAGAGACAAGCTCGCCTACCTTGTCGTGTGCGCCTTCGATGCAGGCCTCTATCCCGTCATCCACGAACTCGTAGGATGCGGTATGGCCCGCCGCGTCCTGGACAGCAAGCACCGGCTCCACGTCCTTGCCTTCGGCCAGAAGGTCGAATGCCTGGCCCATGAGGTCGCAGGAGAGCTTGTCTAGCTCAGGCGTCACTCCTTGCTTTCTTGCCACAGCACCAACCCTTCTGCCGGCATATCCGGCGTATCTCTTCCGGACCCATTCTAGCAGGTCCTATGCGTCCGTCTCGTCAGTAGCGCACCGTATAGAAGCCAAGGTCGCCACGGCGCAGCGTCCGCGTGTGCTCTATGGCCTCGCCGTCCTGGTCATAGCTTATGCAGTCGTATGCCATGGCCGGCCCTCCCGGCTCCACACCGAGGAAGCGCGCATCGTGGACGCCGAGCTCTGCGATATCGAGGTGCTCAAAGGTCGCATCGACAACCTTGCCGTAGAAGCCGAAGACCTCATAGAGGGAGAAGACCCCTAAGTCTATGCCCTCGAGCCTCGGGAACCTCACGAGCGGCACGACCGTGCGCTCGAGCGAGAGCGGACAGCCATCGACGCTGTTGAGCCTTCTTATCGCATAGACAGGATCGTCTGCCTTTATCTTGAAGAGCTCTGCATACCAGGGGCCTGCTGCCCTCGTCTCGTGCGAGAGGATGCGGACCTGGGGCTTCTTGCCCTCTGCCCTCGTGCTCTGGCGGAAGCTCCTGCCATCGCCGATATCGAGCGTGCCAGGGCTGCCCTTCGTGACGAAGACGCCCTTGCCCTGGGCACGGCGGACGAGGCCTTCTGCCTCGAGCGCCGCGTAGGCATTGCGGACGGTCTGGCGCGTCGTATGGAAGATCTCGGAGAGCTCCTGCTCGGAGGGCAGCACCTCGCCCAGGCCGTAGTCGCCGTCCTCGATCTTCGTGCGGATGGCCTCGCGGACCTGCTGATAGAGCGGCGTCCGCTTTTGCTCCTCACTCATCCGCAATCACCTTCTCTGGAATCTCATGCCCACGTGAGAGATGCTCCTGGCGCGCATAGAACGTATAGCGGTCGGAGCGGATGACGGCCTTGAAGTACTCGACAGGGGTCCTCTCCTCTGTCTCGGAGACGCCGGTCTGGAAGTAGACGGGGTCTCCTTCGGCAAGCCCCAGCTCTTCTGCCTCGTCTGCGTCGACACGGGTGATCGAGAGGCGCTCCTCGCCGTGCGGCAGCGTGATGCCGTACACCTGACGAAGCGTATCGAAGAGCGAGCGCTCCTGGAAATCGTATTTTTCGATGCCAGGGCAGACCGCCACATTGATATAGACCGTCTCGATCATGCAGGGAAGATCGTCTATGAGGCGGACACGCCTGAGCTCGAAGATCGGGTCTCCTTCCTCGAGCCTGAGCTTGTGGGCGACGTGGACATCTGCGACCTCGCTCTTTGCCCAGAGCACCTTGGAGGAGGGGGTCTTGCCGACAGCACGCACGGTATCGCTGTAGCCGTTGTAGCCACGGCAGTTCGATTCCGGCCGCCTCATCGCGACATAGGTGCCAGAACCTCCCCTGCTCTCGAGCACATGGCGGGCAATGAGCTCGCGCAGCGCCGCCCTGAGGGCTGTGCGCGAGATGCCCCACTCATCGGTGAGCGTCCGCTCGGCGGGCAGGCGGTCGCCTTCCTTGAGGCCAGCTGCATCAAGATAGGCAAGTATGTTCTCGAATGCCGCCTCGGAAGGGGCGACCCTGCGTTCAGCCATCAAGCTTTCTTTCTTCTGGTCTTGTCGAGGAGCTTCTGATATCCCGCACGGAAGCTCTCGGAAGTCTTGCCCGTTGCATCGGCTGCAGGCACGACGCCGTGCTCGTCCGAGACAAGGAAGTACTCGGCAGCATCTACGCTGCCTTCGAGATAGGCAGAAGCGAGGTCCGGCATGCGCACGACCGGCATGCCCAAGGTCTGGGCAAGGTCCTGGATGAGGGAGGTGGCACCAGCCACGCGCTCCTCGGGACCGGCGCCCAAGATCAGAGTTCCGTCCGGACGAACGGCCCAGAGCGTCTCGGGAGCAATGGCGGTCTCCTCGAACTCGCGCCTCGACTTGAGCGCACGGATGGCAAGCTCGCGGGCGGCGGTCTCCTGGAGCGGCTCGTAGGGCCCTACCGTCATGGCAGCACGGCCTTCTTCGTCGACGATGATCATGAGGACGCCGAAAGGATGGGCCGCAGAGCCTTCCTCGAGCGTCCACTCGATGTGCTGCTTGGCCCATTCGAGGAGCGTGCCACGCAGAGGCGCACCCTGGATCCTTCTTGCTCCAAGCGCCCGCATATGGCGGTTCTCGAGCGGCAGCTTCTGGTCGTAGAGCCTCCAGCGGCAGACCAGGGCAGGCTTGCCGAGCGTGAAGTCCTTCATGTCAGGTTCCGGGGCAGCCTTGTTCTGGCTTTCATCCTTCGTATCCACAGGCAGGCTCCCTTCCTTCTTCTCATATCTTCATACCAAAGCTTACAACGAACAGTTGCGCCTGTGCACAGAACGCGTATCGTAGGCATGCCAGATCAAGCATCTGCACAGGAAGGAGAGACATGGCGGAGAAGGTGACACATGGGCGCTTTGCACCGACGCCTTCGGGCCGCATGCATGCTGGCAACATCATGGCCGCCCTCCTGGCCTGGCTCTCCTGCAGAAGCGAAGGCGGCACCATGGTGCTCAGGATCGAGGACCTGGATCCCAGAGCCCAGGACCGGAAGAACGCCGAGCTCCTGATGGACGACCTCTCCTGGCTCGGTCTTGGGTGGGACGAAGGCCCCTTCTATCAGAGCGAGCGGCGCGATATCTACCGCGAGGCCATTGTAGAGCTCAGAGAGCGTGGCCTCACCTATCCCTGCTTCTGCACGCGCGCAGAGCTCCATGCTGCAACCGCTCCCCATGCATCGGATGGCACCTATATCTATCAGGGCACCTGCCGCCATCTCACGAAGGAGGAGGTGGCCAGGAAGTCTGCCGAAAGGCGTCCGGCAACCCGCCTCATCGTGCCTGATGCAGATGATCCCAGAGGAACGATTTCATTCACGGATGCTGTCTATGGACCGCAGTCAGAGGTCCTTGCCCGCGACTGCGGCGATTTCCTGATCGAGCGCTCGGACGGCGTCCCTGCCTACCAGCTTGCAGTCGTCGTAGACGATGCCCTGATGGGCGTCACGGAAGTCGTGCGCGGCCATGACCTGCTAGGGTCGTGTGCACGCCAGATCTACCTGCAGCGCCTCTTCGGCTACCCCGAGCCTGCCTACGCCCATGTGCCGCTCCTCATTGCCCCTTCTGGCAGGAGGCTCTCGAAGCGCGACCATGACCTCGACCTCGGCGTCATGCGCGAGCGGGCAGGACGTCCTGGCCCCATCATCGGCGCTCTGGCAGCAGCGGTCGGTCTCGCAGAACCCGGCGAAGAGGTTCTGCCAGAGAACCTCATATCCCGCTTCTCCTGGGAGAAGGTCCGTGCGCATCGCGCAGATATTGTGGCGAATGCCCAATTTCTTGCAGGCCCTCCCCTTGTAGGCAACCACGCAAGTGGGGTATGATGCTTGAGCACCTATTGGAGAGCTGACCGAGTGGCCGAAGGTGCTCGCCTGCTAAGCGAGTATAGGACACAATCCTATCTGGGGTTCGAATCCCCAGCTCTCCGCCAGCATATGACAGGGACTGCGCGAAAGCGTGGTCCCTTTTTCTTTGGCCTGAACCCAGCCACATGCAGTCTTTTGCCTCATAGCATGCCCATCAGAATCCAGCGCACATGAAGATGCCTCCCCTCTCCTGCGTCCAGGAAAGGGGAGGCAGCGTCCAGCAATCGGAGATCTTGCCCTCGAGGCTAGTCCATCTTCTGGCCCAGGAAGTAGGGCACCGCCACGAAGCAGATGCCGCCGACCATGTTGCCCAAGGTCACGGCGATCAGGTTGTAGAAGTAGCCAACAAGAGACACCGCCTGGCCGGCAGGATCGAGGAGCGCCACCGTGAGCTGCGTCATGTTGGCAACAGAGTGCTCGAAGCCGCAAGTGATGAAGGCAAAGAGGCACCAGAATACCATGATGAGCTTCGCGGCATCGTTCGTGGTCCTGAAGGAGCACCACACTGCCAGGCAGACGAGGATATTGCAGAGGATGCCACGTATGAAGAGCGGGACGAAGGCGGCACTCATCTTGCCGGCAGCGGCCGTCGAGAGGAAGGTGGAGGTCGCCTCGCCGTTGAGCCCCGAGAAGTGGTAGAGAAGCGCCAGGACCACCGCTCCCGCGAGGTTTCCAAGCCAGCAGACGATCCAGACCTTCGCGGCATCTGCCAGCGTGACCGTCTTCTTCATGATGCCGAGGCTCATGACCATGGTGTTGCCGGTGAAGAGCTCGGAGCCGGCGATAACGACCAGGGAGAGGGCGATGCCGAAGGAGACGCCCATGACGGTCTTGGTGGCAGGAGAGCCGGCAAGCTGTCCGCCAATCACATTGATGAGGATATTGCCGAATCCGATGTAGGCACCTGCCAGCATCGAGAGGACGAAATAGCCAATCGGGTTCTTCGAGAGCATCGCTCTCTTTCCTGCTGCCGCCTTGGAAGCGGCGGTCACCTCTGCTGCGTACATGCGCGGCTCCTGTCTGATCGTCTTTTTTGAGACACGGTACGAACAATCTATCATGAGATGCGTTGCCCTGATGTCACAAAGCCCGCAGATGCTTGGAGCCTTATATCGCTTTGGAGCCCAGGACGGCAGCAGATGCCTATATCCAGGGCCGACAGGAGACCATCAGGCAGGCAGCAAACCCCTGTCACAGAATGTGCACATATCGGATCTGCCAGAATCCGTACATGCAGCAGCCTCATGAAATCCCAGAAATATGCCCTTCAACAGGCATGATGCAGCTGCTGCACCTGCAGAGGCTTTGCCTTCAGCGGGTGCAGCAGAACTTTTTTCCTCATCGCCCTTGACTCAGGAGGGCTTCCGGGGCATTATATCTACTTGCTTCGCGGCGTTACCTCAGCTGGATAGAGGAACTGACTACGAATCAGTCTGTCATAGGTTCGAATCCTATACGCCGCACCAGCGAATGTTCAGAGCCCCTCTTGAGGGGCTCTTTTCATATCTACGCACGCCTATAGGCGTCTTCCCCGCCCGAGGTCCTGAAGACAGCGCACGCTGGCCCGAATGCCCTGAAGTCGTAGGCGATATCATTCCTGTCGAGATAGTCCATGAGGTCCGCAAGTACACGGTAGGGCGCAATCTCGAAGAAGCGTTCCACGGCAGAAGGCAGCCCTTCCCCATCCGTGCCGAAGGCATCTGCTGCTGCCTCGATGAAGAGGGGCTTTATGAGCATCTGCTGCACATGGTAGGGCTCGCCGAAGACGGAGCGCGTGAGCGCCCCTGCCGTCCTCTCCTGGATCCAGAGTCCATCTGCATCTCTCCAGAGGCCCACCTCGCGATGTTCGCCATCTGTCTCCCGTACGAACAGGGTCTGTGCCTTCATCTCGTCTGTCATCGAAACCTCCTCCACGCGTTTTTCTTTCCAGATCTCATGATACGCCTAACAGGAGGATGAATAGAACAGATGTTCTAAGATTTTCCGAAAAGAGGGGGAGCCCTGAGGCTCCCTCTCTCCCAGCTCATATGTATCTGATGCGCCCTTATGCGAGAGGCTTGATGACCTCCATGTCGCGCATGTAGGGGCGGAGCACCTCAGGCACCGTGATGGAGCCGTCGGCGTTCTGGTAGTTCTCCATGATGGCTGCCATCGTGCGGCCCACAGCGAGGCCAGAGCCATTGAGCGTATGGACAAGGCGCGTGCCCTTGAACTCGGACGGGTCGCGGTACTTGATGTTGGCGCGGCGTGCCTGGAAGTCCCAGCAGTTCGAGCAGGAGGAGATCTCCTTGTAGTTGTTGTAGCTCGGCAGCCACACCTCGAGGTCGTAGCACTTCGTGGCAGAGAAGCCGATGTCGCCCGTGCAGAGCGTGACCACATGGTACGGAAGGCCGAGGAGCTGCAGGCACCTCTCTGCCTCTGCAACCATGCTCTCGAGCTGGTTCATGGAGTCCTCAGGCTTTGCGAACTTCACCATCTCAACCTTGTCGAACTCGTGGACACGGATGATGCCACGCGTATCGCGGCCGGCAGAGCCTGCCTCCTCGCGGAAGCACGGCGTAAAGGCCGTATACCACAGCGGCAGGTCGGCACCGTCGAGCACCTCGTCGCGGTGGATGTTCGTGAGCATGACCTCAGCGGTCGGAATCAGGTACATGCCGCCGCTCACGTGGTAGAGGTCCTCGTCGAACTTCGGGAGCTGGCCCGTGCCGAAGAGCGAATCATAGTTCGTGATGACAGGCGGCCACCACTCCTTGAAGCCGGCCTTCACGTGGGTATCGATGAAGAAGTTGATGAGGGCGCGCTCCATGAGGGCACCGGCGCCACCAAGAAGGTAGAAGCGCGTGCCTGCGAGCTTGATGCCACGGTCGAAGTCAATCATGCCCGTGGACGGGCCAAGATCCCAGTGGGCCTTCGGCTCGAAGTCGAACTTCGTCGGCTCGCCCCAACGACGCACCTCAGGGTTGTCGGAGTCGTCGACACCGTACGGCACGGACTCGTGCGGGATGTTCGGGATGGCAGCAACGAGGTCGAAGAGATCCTTCTCGACCTGGGTCCTGCGGTCGTTGAGGTCAGCGATGCGCTGCTTGTTGGCAGCGACCTCGGCCTTTGCAGCCTCAGCCTCGTCGCGCTTGCCCTCGCGCATGAGCTCGCCGATCTTCTTCGAGACGGCATTGCGGCCTGCCTGCAGCTTCTCGACTTCGGCAATGACGGAACGGCGCTCCTCATCGAGCTCGAAGAAGCGCTCACGGTCCCAGTGGGCGTTCTGGCGCGACGCGCAGGACTTGTCCACCACATCTGGATTCTCTCTGACGAACTTGATGTCAAGCATCGACTGCTCTCCTTATCTCGGCCGGCCCTGGATTCATCTGGGCCCATCCGAGCTCGGCATGACCAACAATGGCCTCAAGTATATACTTGAGTGAGACTGCCGCGCATCCTGCTAAGAAAGGCGCAACAATGATAGTGGATTTCTTCATGTGGCTCTTCACGACACGCACGGGCGTACTGTGCCTCGTCGTAGGCGGAATACTCCTGTTTCTTCTCATCGCATTCATCCTCGAGCGCAAGACGAGGAAGCAGTACTACAACCACAAGAAGTCTGACGATGACTGGGATCTGTTCGACGACGAGAACGAAGACAAGTAGGATTTCTGTCTTCTGCATGGACCGTGATGCAAGGGCTGCTCGGCAGCCCTTTTTCTTTCTCCAGGACCGTTCGTCCCGGATCTGTACCGGCGAAATCCTCGCCAAGACAAGAAGAAAGCGTCCCTGCAGCTTCTGCCACAGGGACGCTCTTTCGATTCGATGGTGCGGGCGAAAGGACTTGAACCTTCATGAGGGAACCCTCATACGGACCTGAACCGTACGCGTCTGCCAATTCCGCCACGCCCGCGTGCTGTGCAATAATACATCCAAGCAGGCAGACGATGCAAGACGGAAGTTCATCTGTTTTTTATGGAGGGGAGCGTCTGCGCCCCTTTCCGAGCCGGGGCTTCCGCTCTATATTCGCCTCCACACGGTATCAATGCACTCGAAACGAAAAGGTAGAGCCGTGCCGCTGACAGATCAGACACCCGAGCCCCCTGAGGGGACTTCTGCATACGCCCAGCCAAAGCCTGAGCCAGCGCTGCTTCTGGGCCGCTACCGCATTGTCGAGCAGTGCGGCACGGGCGGCTTCGGCCGCGTGCTTGTCTGCTGGGATACGCGCCTGCAGCGCCGCGTTGCCATCAAGGTCATCCCCTTGCGCATGGGAGTCGACGAGGCAAGCGCCGAGACGACGATGAAGGAGGCGCTTGCCGAGGCACGCACTTCGAGCCTGCTTGCACATCCGAACATCGTGACCGTCTATGACTTCGAAAGCGACGACCACTACGCCTATCTTGTCATGGAATACGTCGACGGCCTCAATCTCGCACAGCTCCTGAAGCGTGTCGAGGGAGGGACCCTCACCTACGAGGAGTGCGCACATCTCCTCCAGTCCGTTGCCTCGGCTCTCGAGTTTGCCCACGAGAACGGGGTCCTGCACCTCGATATCAAGCCTTCGAACATCATGATCGATAGAAGAGGCCAAGTGGAGCTTGCAGACTTCGGCATGTCCACGCTTGCCTCTGCTGCAGGCTGGGGAGGCGCCCGTGGCGGTACCGTCGGCTTCATGCCGCCCGAACAGATCCAGGGCATGCTCGTGGACGAGAGGACCGATATCTTCTCTCTCGGTGTCGTCATCTGGCTTGCGCTCTGCGGCGAGAACCCGTTTCAGGCAGCCACCCCCGAAGAGTCGCTCAAGAAGATCTTCCGCGGAGCTGCCCCGTCGCTCACCGAGAACCATCTCGAGCTCGACCAGAACATAGAGCTTGTGCTTGAACGCACGCTCGAGCCCGACCCCACAAACCGCCTTGCCTCGGCAGAGCTCCTCTCGAAGAGGCTCGTGCCGCTCCTCGGCAGCCCGAAGGAAGGGCAGGAGTCGCTTGCCGCCCTGGTCCAGCAGGCAGAGGACGGCACCGAAGACGAAGAGACCTGGACCGAGCGCTACGTCGAGAAGACGCCCGCACGCGAGCGCTTCCCCTGGCTCGAAGGGGCGCTTGTGCGCACAGTGACAGCCCTCCTCGCAGGGGCGGTCCTCTGGCGCATCCTCCCCTGGGTCGTGCCCGCAGATACCGGCACGCTCGTGCTGCTGGCGCTAGCCGGGGCAGGAGCTGGAGCCGTGTGGCCGCCTTTAGGGAGCCTCGCTGTGCTTGGCGCCTTCGTCCTGGCGCTTGCAGAGGCTGGCACAGGCGGGCTTCCCATGCTGGCGGCGCTTGGCACTGCTGCTATCGGCTTTGCGTGGTGGTGGGCAGCAGGCAGGAAGCAGAAGCTCGCAGGCGCCTCGCTCCTTCTGGCTCCCGCCTTGGGAATCGGCTTCGGCTCTTCGGCCCTTGCAGGCTTTGCGCTGTCGCCTGGTGCAGCAGCCATAACGGCAGCGCTTGCAGGCCTCTTCGAGCGCTTCCTTCTTGCCGCCATCGCCACAGGCTTTGCGCCGGAGGCGCTGCTTTCCTGTGCTGGCGCCTGGCTGGCGCTCCCCTCGTCCTGGATCCTTGTCTTCAGCTGGGGCGCAGCCGCTTCAGCCGCGAGCCTCTGTGCAAAGAGCGGAAGGCGGGGCCTTGAGATCTTCGGGCAGTGCCTCTGTGCTGGGCTTCTCGTTTTCTTTCAGGCTCTCTCTGTGCGGGTGGAGAATAGCGGCATATGGGCTGCTCCGGATATGACTGCCATCCTCATTGCGATATTCTTGAGTGTTGTTATGTGCATAATTTCGGTCCTCATGGGGCCTGAAGCATATGGGCCAGAAGGGTAGCAAGCCATGAACTTCCTGAACATCTTTGAAGAGCGTGTGAGCGCGATTTTCGATGCCACTCCTCAGGGCTATACGGCCCCCTTCTCCTTCAAGAAGCTCGCGAAGCATGCAGCCCGCGAGATGGAAGACGAGACGTTCCTCATCAATGGCGCGAACACCGCTCCTGCCCTCTATACGATCCTCGTATCCTCCGATGATGACGCGGTCATGCGTCCGCTCTATGCGAACCTGACCGAGGAGATCTCCCAGTTCATCGAGGGCCAGGCAAACAAGAAGGGCTATGTCTTCGTCGGCAAGCCCCTTGTCCGCTTCATGGTCGACCCCTCCCTCAAGAGCGGCAAGTTCTCCGTCTTCGCCGAGAACGTCGATGCCCGCACGCTCATGCGCCTGCGCGAGGAGGAGTCTGCCTTCATCGGCGGCATCGCACGTGTCGGCGGCGCCCATCCTGCCCCCATCGCAGAGGCGCCTCAGGCATCGGTTGCCCAGGGCGCTTCCCAGGCAGACCGCAGGAAGGCCGTGAAGAGCAGGCCACGCATGGCAACACCGCTCGCAACGCCGGCATCTGCCATCTCCCCTGACGATTCCTCGATGCAGGGCCTCGACGTGATGCCCGTCTCCTCCGATCTCGACCTTTCCGCCTCTGCTGCTCCTGTCCCCATCATGCAGGAGCCGTTCCCCGAGGCAAGGCGCATTCCGCCCCAGATGCCCGCATCTGCCGCACACGTCGCTGCTTCCGCACCGCGCAGGGCAGCATCTGCTGCAGCGGCAAGCGCTGCAGCCGCAGCCCCTGCTGTGGATGAGCCGAAGACGATGCTCCGTCCGCAGGTCGCCGCAACGCCGCTCGCGAATGCCCGCGCCGCAGCTCCTGTCACGGTGCAGCCGCCTGCACCGACGCAGCCGAGCTGCACCCTCATCGACACCCAGAGCGGCAGGACCTATACCGCCTATGCACCTGAGTGCCCGATCGGCCGCGAGCGCAACTCCGGCGGCATCGTTCTCAGGGATCCGAATGTCTCCCGCCACCACGCCCGCCTCACGTATGACGGAAGGCAGTGGCACATCACCGATCTCAACTCGACAAACGGCACGCTCGTGAACGATATGGATATCCAGACGTGCGCGCTCCATACCGGCGATGTCATAACCATCGGCCTTGTGAATCTCACGTTCAGGGAGGGCTAGATGATCGACCTCATCCTGTTCTTCGGGCGCATCCTGCTGGTGGTGCTTCTGTACCTGTTCCTGTTCGCAGCCATGCGCTCGGGCATCGGCCTCGTGCGCGGCCAGCGCACCGACGCAGCCATCTGGAGCGTCGACGTGGAGAAGGGCGCCAAGAGCCTGCGCGGCCTTTCCGTCGATATCCTGGGACCGGTCGTCGTCGGCCGCTCCCCTTCCTCCGATATCGTGATCGACGAGCCCTTCGTCTCCTCCACACATGCCCGCTTCTCCCTCCAGGGACCGGCACTCGTGCTCGAGGACCTTGGCTCGACGAACGGCACCCTCGTCAATGGCAAGCTCATAGACCAGCCGGTCACCCTGCGCGACGGGGATGAGGTGCAGATCGGCGATACGATTCTCAAGGTCGGACGTCGATGAGGCTTCCTTTCTCGAAAAAGCAGCAGGCAGACACCGGCGAGGAGCGCAGGCCCGAGCCAGCACCTGCACCAGGACATGAGTCTTTGCCTGTCAAGGACAGGATGGATGCCGATGTGGTCACAGGCCACAGCGCTCATCTCTCCTGGGGCTCCCGCTCCGATGTGGGCCTTGTCCGCGGCCACAACGAGGATTCCTTCCTCGTGCAGGACCCGGTCTTTGCCGTCTGCGACGGCGTCGGCGGCCATGCCGCAGGCGAGGTCGCCTCGGCCATAGCAGTCCGCACGATCTCGCAGCTTGCCCCCGATACCGCAGACGATGCACGTCTCGGCGCTGCCATCGAGGAGGCAAACTCTGCCATCATTTCTGCTGCCCAGTCGGGACAGGGCAGAGATGGCATGGGCTGCACGGCTTCCGCTGTCGTGATCGACGGCAGCCGCATGGCCGTGGCGCATGTCGGCGACTCCCGTGTCTATCTCCTGAGCGGCGGCGTCCTTGTGCGCATCACGCACGACCACAGCTATGTGGAGGAGCTTGTCGATGCCGGAGAGATCACGGCAGACGAGGCAAGGGTCCATCCTTCCCGCTCCATCATCACACGTGCCCTCGGCTCGGACCCCGACATGTATGCAGACCACTTCACGCTCGATGTCCATGCGGGAGACCGCATCATCATCTGCTCCGATGGCCTCTCATCCATGGTGCCCGATGCCAAGATCGAATCTGTTGCCATCTCCTGCGCAACGCCGCAGGCAGCAGCCGACACCCTTGTCTCTGCAGCCCTCGAAGGCGGTGGCCACGACAACGTCACGGTCATCGTTGTCGACGTGGAGGATGACGGGACAGCGGCACGCCATGCAAAGATCAGGAAGCGCCAGGCACTCGTCTGGGTCATCGTGCTTGCCATCCTCTTCGGCCTTGGCGCCGTCATCGGCGTGAACATCGTCGACTCTTCGTGGTATCTCGGCAACAACGGCGGGACTGTCGGCATCTACCAGGGCATCGATGCCCAGATACTGAACGTGCCGCTGTCGCATCTCGTCGAGACGACCTCGGTCGAGGTCGATGACCTCCCCCAGGCTGTCCAGTCCCAGCTTGCCCAGGGCGGCATTCGCATGGAGTCCGAGGAGCAGGCCCTCTCTGCCGTGAATTCCTACCACGAGCAGATCGACGCAGAGAAGACAAGCGCTGCAGCCGTCGCCTCCGACGTGAAGTCCTCGACGACCGACACAACGCAGGAGAGCACGTCTGCTGACACGAACGCATCCCAGGACACATCCACGACAGACACGGCACAGAGCAGCACACAGGAAGGGCAGGGTGAGTAGCCATGGCATACCAGAGGAGCAAACAGGGCGGCAGCCGCCGCACGACCGAGCTGCTTCTTCTCATCGCAGCTGCGATACCGGTCACCCTCATCTATGCGATGTATGTCATGAACACGGGAACCGAGCTCACGGCAAGCTCGCTCTCCATCCCCATCGGCCTCTTCGCTGCCTTTGCCGTCGCTCATATCGCCGTGAGGAAGCTCGCTCCAGGCGCAGACCCGGTGATCCTGCCGATCGTCTTCCTGCTTTCGGGCATAGGCATAACGTTCGTGCAGCGCTTGGCGCCTGATGCAGCGACAGGACAGGTCGTCTGGCTCTTCCTCTCCGTCATCGCCATGATCTTGGTCCTCTTCTTCGTGAAGAGCATCGACGATCTGGCCCAATACAAGTTCACCTTCGGCATCGCAGGCGTCGTCCTGCTGCTCCTGCCCATGGTCATCGGCACGGAGCACTATGGATCCAAGCTCTGGATCGAATTCGGCGGCTTCTCGTTCCAGCCGGGCGAGATCGCAAAGGTCCTGCTTGTCATCTTCCTTGCCTGCTACCTGGCAGAGAACAGGGAGCTTCTCTCCGCCTCCACGCGCAAGCTCGGACCTCTGGCCCTCCCCCAGCCAAGGATGCTTGCCCCGGTCTTTGCGATGTGGGGACTCAGCCTTCTTGTCGTCATCTTCGAGCGCGACCTCGGCAGCGCCCTTCTCTTCTTCGTGATCTTTGTCGTCATGCTCTATGTGGCGACAGGACGCCTCTCCTTCGTCCTCATCTCGTTCGTGCTGCTCGCAATCGGCGCGGTCTTCTGCTACCACTTCTTCGACCATGTCCAGGTCCGTGTCGCCATCTGGCTCGACCCCTGGTCGGATGCGCAAGGCACGGGCTACCAGATCGTGCAGTCGCTCTACTCGCTTGCTGACGGCGGCCTGGTGGGCACCGGAATCGGCCGCGGTCTTGCCGACTACGTGCCTATCGTCGAGTCCGACTTCATCTTCTCTGCCATCGGCGAGGAGATGGGCCTGCTTGGTGCTTCCGCCATCCTCATCGCCTTCATGCTCCTTGCAGTCCGCGGCTATGCCACGGCAGCACGTGCAAAGTCCGATGTCGCAGGATTCATGGCAGTCGGCCTTACGACAGCCATCTCGTTCCAGGCATTCCTGATCGTCGCAGGCGTCACGAAGTTCCTGCCCATGACGGGCGTGACGCTGCCGTTCATGAGCCAGGGCGGCTCTTCCCTCCTCTCCAGCTTCATCGCTGTCGGCCTTCTTCTCAAGTGCGGCGACGAGGCGACAGGACGCGAGCAGGAGATGACATCGCTCACGACGTCCCAGACGCCTGTCGTCGACGGCAATGCAGCACATGCCTCTGCCGTCGTGCAGGGCAGCCATGTCCGTGGCCGCTTCAAGCTCCAGACGGCTGAGTCGGGCGTCCTCGGACGTGTTGCCCTCGGCAAGCGCCTCACAGCGCTCATCACGGTCTTCACGCTCCTCTTTGCCGCGCTCATCGGCAACCTCACCTATATCCAGGTCGTCAAGGCAGAGACCATCCAGTCGATGCCTTCGAACAACCACACGATCGCAAAGAGCTCGCACGTGCAGCGCGGAGCGATCATGACAAGCGACGGCGTGACCTTGGCCGAAAGCATCCAGCAGTCCGACGGCACCTATGTCCGCACCTATCCGAACGGCAACCTTGCGATCCACACGGTCGGCTACCTCTCGACGCAGTATGGCTCGACCGGCATCGAATCCTCGATGAACGAGACGCTCACAGGCCACAAGGACTACTCGACCTGGCAGTCTGCCCTCTACTCCCTGGCAGGCGTCTCGCAGGCAGGGTCCTCGGTCGTCCTTACCATCAACTCGCAGATGCAGGAGATCTGCGAGGAGGCACTTGACGGCTGGACCGGCGCAGTCGTGCTCCTCGATCCTTCGACCGGCAAGGTCCTGGCATCGGCCTCCTCCCCGACCTATACCTACGACGAGGTCGGCGACCAGCTGAGCTCTGGCGGAAGTGCCCTCGTGAACCGCGCGACGAACTCGCTCTATGCACCAGGCTCGACCTTCAAGGTCGTGACACTCTCGGCTGCGCTCGATACGGGCGCCTATTCGCTCACCGACATGATCGATGCTGAGTCCTCGATCGATATCGGCGGCGCGGCGGTCACGAACTTCAACAACAACAATTACGGCACGATCACGCTGAAGCGCGCTCTGTCGATGTCTTCGAACGTTGCCTTCGGCCAGGTCGGCGCCAAGGTCGGCTCTGCGAACCTCGTGAGCTATGCGAACGCCTTCGGCTACGGCACGCAGATCGGCCAGGACTTCTATACCGTCGCCTCCCTCATGCCCGATCCGAGCGAGATGACGGAATGGGAGACGGCATGGGCAGCCTGCGGCCAGCCTGTCGGCGAGCACGCAAGCCCGGCAGGACCCCAGACCACGGTCATGCAGAACGCTGTCGTCGCAGCCACCATCGCTAACGGCGGCGTCGCGATGAACCCCTACATCGTCGATCACGTCCTCTCTCCTGAGGGCGTCACCACGACGACGACCCAGCCGCGCTCGCTCGGCCAGCCCATCTCCTCCACGACGGCATCCGAAGTCGCAGAAGCGATGCTCGGCGTCGTGGATGACGGCTACACCGCAGCAGGTGCCCGCGTCTCCGGCGTCAAGGTTGCCGGCAAGACCGGCACGGCCGAGGTCGGCGGCAATGTCTACAATTCGCTCTTCATCGGCTTTGCTCCCTACGACTCTCCGACGCTGGCAATCTCCATCTGCCTCGAAGGAGACGGCTCGAACATCGAGGGCTCTGCAGCCAAGATGGCAGGTTCCATCATCAGGCAGTGCCTCCAGGTCCAGGCAGAAGGGAGCGCATCATGAGGAAGCTGGCCGGTGCCTTCCCCCGATGCTTCCGGGGCCGAGGCACGATAACCGGGAGCCTTTCCCGATCCGGTCCGCAGGAAGAGGCGCATCTTCCTGCATCCAGCACTGACAGAATCACCGCTCGAAGCATTTAGGGGTCATATATGGCAAACAGAGTTCTCGGTGGCCGCTATGCGGTCCAAGACAAGATCGGCACAGGCGGAATGGCGACAGTGTACCGCGGCCTTGACCAGGTCCTCGGCCGTACTGTCGCTATCAAGACCATGCTGCCCCAGTACGCAGCAGACCCGTCGTTTGCTGCCCGCTTCAAGCAGGAGGCACAGGCAGCGGCAGCGCTCCAGAGCCCCTATATCGTCTCGGTCTATGACTGGGGCAAGGATGGGGACACCTATTACATCATCATGGAGTACCTGCGCGGCACGGACCTGAAGAACGGCATCAGGAAGCACGGAGCGCTGGACTGCCGCAAGGTCGCACAGATCGGCTCCCAGATTGCCCAGGCGCTCTCCGTCGCCCACAAGCACGACATCATCCACCGCGACATCAAGCCGCAGAACATCATGGTCCAGCCTGATGGCAACATCAAGGTCATGGACTTCGGCATCGCCCGCGCCAAGAACAGCCATCTCACGACCGACAACTCGGTTCTGGGAACGGCCCACTATGTTTCTCCCGAACAGACGCAGGGCAAGGAGCTCGGGCCTACCTCCGACCTCTATTCCCTCGGCATCGTCATGTACGAGGCAGCAACAGGACGTGTCCCCTTCGACGGCGATGACGCAATCTCTGTCGCTATCAAGCAGGTGAAGGAGCAGCCGATTCCGCCCAGCCAGATCAATCCGAACGTCGATCCTGCCCTTGAGGCCATCATCCTGAAGTGCATGCAGAAGGATCCGAAGGACCGCTTCCAGACAGCAGACGAGCTCTTCCACACGCTCAGGGACTACCTCGCAGGCAGGCTTGGCGCTGTCTCCGAGGCAACCTCTGTCATCGGCGGGACCCAGACGAGGAACATGGGCAGGAACAACGCTGGCAGGACCCAGCAGATAGGCCGTGCTGTCGCTCCGATCTCTGCTGTCCCTGGCGGCACGACCCGCTTCCGCCAGCAGTCTGCAAGGGCCGAAGCCGCAGAGCAGGAGAAGAAGCGCTCGAAGCACAAGCGCAATGTCGCTATCGGCATCATTGTCGCAATCCTCGCTGTGGCAATCGCTGCCTATGCGGCCGTCACCTATCTCGGCAGCCAGACCGCGCAGACGAAGGATGTCCCGAACCTTGTCGGACTCACGGAAAGCGAAGCCCGTTCCTCCATCGACAAGTACGATGGCTTCTTCACGATATCTGTCACCTATGACTACTCCGACTCCGTCGAAGAGGGCAAGGTCATCGACCAGGATCCCGATGCAGGGAGGAGCGCCTCTGAAGGCACGACCATCACAGTCCATGTCTCGAAGGGCTCGGAGCCTGCTGCAACCGTTGAGGTGCCCGACCTCTCGAACTGCACACCGAAGGAAGCAAGCGCCAAATGCTCTGCCCTTGGTCTTGTAGCCCAGGCAGGCGACTCTGTCTACTCGAGCTCTGTCGATGTGGGCCACGTCGCATCCCAGGACAAGGCAGCAGGCTCTACCGCCAAGGCAGGCGACACGATCGTCTACCACCTCTCCCTCGGACCTCAGACCATCACCGTTCCCAATGTCGTGGGCGAGACCGAGGCTGACGCCGTGGAGGCGCTTGAGTCTGCAGGCTTCACGGTCGTCCGTACGACCTCCGAATACTCGAGCACGGTCGCTGCCGGCTCTGTCATCCGCCAGTACCCGACTTCCGGCTCCCTCGAGAAGGGCTCGAGCGTCCAGATTACGCTCTCCCTCGGACCCAAGCCGACCACGACCGACAGCACATCGCCCTCCAGCTCCTCGAGCAACTCTTCCAACAGCTCGAACAGCAACAACAGCTCGAACAGCTCTTCGAACTCGGGCAACTCCGGATCGAATTCCTCGAACTCCGGCACGAGCTCGAACAGCTCCCATACGAGCGATTCCACACACAGCAGCGGAACGGACGAATAGCTCAGCTCACATGCTTGCTGCAGAGGCGGGTTCCTCAGGGAGCCCGCCTCTTTCTTGCGCCGAAATTGGATTCCTCGCAAGTGCTTTGAGCGGAGCGCCATCGCCGGTATCCTGGGTGTGAGATGCTCCGTCTTCTCTCCCCTGCTGGAGCAGATTCATAGAACAGGTTCCTTGAATCTGGTGACGCAGGTTCAGATCCGACATGAGCCTCCTGCCTCGGGATTGCGAGAAGTTCCAGAAAGCCTCTGAAGCTGCAGGCCGCTGAGTCATTCTCCTGGGATGGGCACACGAATACCATGGCTGCCACTTCGTACGCCGGTCTCTTCGACAGTCTTGAGATGCACTGCCCTGGCAAGGCAATGCAAGGATCATTCCCATTGAGGCACTGATTCAGCGACAGATTCGAGGGAAGCTCTGATGGCCCCAGCGATAGCGACTTGCTGACATCCCCCTGGCATCGCTGCGCTCTGTCTTCCGACACAAAAAAAGAACCCGTACCTGCGTTTGTGCAGATACGGGCTTTATGTGCTGGTGCCCCCAGTAGGATTCGAACCTACGCCACCAGGTTTAGGAAACCTGTGCTCTATCCCCTGAGCTATGAGGGCCTATCGCAGATAGCTATTCTATACCAAACAGCCGCTGCTGTGTGGCGAGAGCCTTACTTCTCTTCCTTCTTCTTGCGGAAGCGGTCGAAGAAGGATGGCTTGTCGGCAACCTCCTGATAGCTCTGCTCGATGATTGCGTTGAGCTGCTTCTCCTTGAGGCTGCGTACACGGTCGTTGTATATGTTGCGCACCTTGTGGAGGCGGGCCCAGTCCATAATGAACCCGCCGATGACGCCGATGTAGGCGACGACGAGCATCACGATTGCCATGACGCCCCAGAACGACGTGAGGTCCGTCTGGGAGTCAGGGACAGCGATGGCAATGACCCAGGAGAGGGCAGTGCAGACAAGGCCTGCCACGATCATGCCCATCGAGATGCCATGCCACTTCTGGTAAGTCGGGTCCTTCTTGAGGAGGGCCTGTGCTGCCATGGTGCGCCTGTCCTCGGCGTCGCGCTCCTTCTGGCGCTGGGCACGCTTCTCTTCCTTTGTCATTTCGGATCTTGGCTTGGACGTACCCGAAGCCTTCTTGACCTTGCCGGAAGACGTGACGACACGCACGCCTGCCGCTGCCTCGCGGGCAGGCTTGGCCCTCGTCACAGACTTCTTCTCGAAGCCCGTGGACTTGGGCTCCTCCTGGGCATCCTGCTCTATGGTCTCTTCGCTCTTCTTGTACGCATCGCGGTTCTCGTTCAGCTCTTCGCGGGCGCCGTTCAGGGTATCACGGAATGACATTAGGCTTCCTTCATGGGAACAAATGGCTTGCCACAGATGAGTTCGAAGGCTTCCTGGTAGCGCTTCGAGGTGCCCTCGATGACCTCGGCGGGAAGCTCGGGCGGCTCGCCCTGCATATCCCAGTTGGCACGCAGCCAGTCGCGGGCATACTGCTTGTCGTAGCTCGGCTGGACGTGGCCCTCGGAGTAGCCCTCTGCAGGCCAGAAGCGGCTGGAATCCGGCGTCAGGCACTCGTCGATGAGGGTAAGCTCGCCGTCGATGAAGCCGAACTCGAACTTCGTATCGGCAATGATGATGCCGCGGGTCAGGGCATACTCTGCTGCTGCCTTGTAGATGGAAAGGGAGGCATCGCGGAGCTGCGTTGCCACATCCTCGCCGACGATCTCTGCGCAGCGCTCGAACGAGATGTTCTCGTCGTGGTCGCCGAGAGCCGCCTTCGTGGACGGCGTGAAGATCGGCTCAGGGAGCTTCGATGCCTCGGCAAGGCCCTCCGGAAGCTTGATGCCGCAGACCGTGCGGTCCTGGTCATACGTCTTCTTGCCGGAGCCGGTGAGATAGCCGCGGACGATGCACTCGATGGGGATGGTCTTGGCCTTCTTCACGAGCATGGAGCGGCCCATGAGGTAGTCCTTGTAGGGTGCGAACTGCTCAGGCAGATCTGCAGGATCCGTCGAAATCATGTGGTTCGGCATGAGGTCCTTGAAGCGATTGAACCAGAATGCCGAGATGCGGGTCAGAATCTCGCCCTTGTAGGGAATCTCGTTCGGCAAGATGAAGTCGAAGCAGCTGATACGGTCACTTGCCACCATAAGGAGCGTATCGCCACAGTCGTAGATGTCACGTACCTTGCCGTGCGAATCAGGACGCAGTTGAATCTCTGCCATTGCCTGCCTCATTTCATCGGATTGCTGACAGATTGAGTATAGCCAACGAAGTGTACCGGCTGCATTGCGCAAAGCTCATTCCTTAGAGCGTGCGCATTACTGCTTCTGCTCCCCCTTCTGTGCCTTGGGAAGCGTGCGGGTGCGATGAAGCGGAATCCTCAGCGTGAATGTCGTGCCCTTGCCGAGCTCGGACTCCACGGTGATCGTGCCGTTATGGCGATCGATGATCTCCTTCGTGACAGCGAGGCCGACACCCAGGCCGCCTGACTCCATCTCGCGGCTCGCATCGGAGCGCCAGAAGCGGCTGAAAGTACGGGGAAGGTCTTCCTTTGCGATGCCGATGCCGGTATCGGAGACGGAGATCAAGGCATCTGCGTGGTCCTGCGTGATTGCGACAAGCACCCAGCCGCCGGAGGGCGTATAGCGCATCGCGTTCGACATGAGGTTCACGACTGCCTGGCGGATGAGGTCGGGGTCCACATCTGCGATGAGGGTCTGGCTCGGGGTCTCGTCTGCAAAGCGCAGCTGCAGCCCCTTGTCCTCGAAGAGCTGCTCCTGCGACGTCACGAGGCTCTTCACGAGCCAGACAAGATCGGTCTCCTCCGGTCTGAACGGGGTCTTGCCGTTCTCGAGCCTCGAAAGCTGGAGCATGGCGCCAACGAGGCGCGAAAGGCGCCTGACCTCTGCTGCCACGACCTCGAGGTGCTCCGCGTCCGTCGGATAGACGCCGTCCTGCATGGCCTCGACCGTCGCCTGCATTGCCATGAGCGGCGTCCTCAGCTCATGGGCCACATCGCTCGTAAGCCTGCGTTCGTGCTTGATATCCTTCTCGAGCGAGGTGGCCATATCGTCGAAGGTCTCGCCAAGCTGTCCCAGCTCATCCGAGCCCTTGAGGCCGGTACGCGCCGAGAGGTCGCCGTTCCTGATCTGGCGCGCGGTCGCCGTGATCGTGCCGATCGGCGCTGCCAGCTTCCTCGAGATGATGAAGCCGATAATCGATGCCAGGATGACCGCGATGATGGCGGCAGCAAGAATGGCCATGTACGAGTTCGTGCGGAATGTTGCATCGGCCTGCGTGAGGAGGGCATCCGATCCGAAGGCCCAGAGGCGCACCGTGCCCACGATCTCCCCATCAGTGAGGGTGATGTCGGAGGAGACAATCGAGTCGGCGCCTGAAGGCACGTTCTTTCCCGCATCGATATCCTTGCCATGGACCCACGTATCGTCGTAGATCGTCGTGCCCTTGGCATTCTGGACCTGGACCGCGATATCGGACGAGGTGTTCGAAGCCATCGCTGCATAGTCAAGGACCTCAGGCGTCCAGCCGCCCGCTTCCTCATACTTCGAGGCAAGCGTCGAGGCAGTGGCCTGTGCGAGGCTCTGCATGTTCTGGCGCGTGTAGGTATTGAACTGGTCTTCCCAGACAACTGCCAGCACGAGCAGGAACACGACTGCTGTCATGACCGAGGTCGCCGCAAAGGCGATAGTCATCTTCTTTGTATAGCTGGCCTTCGGCTTCTCGTGCGGGCGGATCGTGTTCCAGGAAGCCTTGCTTTCATTAGCAGAAGACACGCCCCCCTCCTGGGAGGCGTGCCTGTCAGATCTGCCTATCTCGAATCTTGCTCGTGGCACTTATGCGCTCCTATGCCTTCTTCTCTTCCTTGTTCATGGCAGGCGCTTCGAAGCGGTAGCCGACACCGTGGACGGTGTAGAGCCAGCGCGGGTTGCGCGGATCGTCGCCGAGCTTTGCACGGAGGTTCTTCACATGGGAGTCGATCGTGCGCTCATAGCCCTCGAAGTCATAGCCGAGCACCTTCTCGACGAGCTCCATGCGCGTATAGACACGTCCCGGATAGCGAGCAAGCGTCGTCAGGAGCTTGAACTCGGAAGCCGTGAGATCGACTTCCTTGCCCTCGACGAGCACCTTGTGGCCGGAGATATCGATAACAAGGTCGCCGAAGTCGAGCACCTCGAGCTGGCTCTCCACCTCGGTGTGGGCACGGCGCAGAAGCGCGCGGACGCGGGCAACAAGCTCGCGCGGAGAGAACGGCTTGATCAGGTAATCGTCGGCACCGAGCTCGAGGCCGATGATGCGGTCCTCGACCTCGCCCTTTGCGGTCAGCATGATGATGGGGACATTCGAGGTCTCACGTATTGCGCGGCAGACGCGCTCGCCCGAAAGCTTCGGAAGCATGAGGTCCAGGATGATGAGATCGAAGGAATGCTTCTCGAACTCCTCGACTGCGCTCTGGCCATCGCCGACACCACGCACGATATAATTCTCGCGCTCAAGATATGCAGCCACTGCATCGCGGATTGCCTTGTCGTCCTCGACCAGCAGAATCTTCTTCTCGTCTGAAGCCATATCGGCCCCCCTATAAGACATGAGAGCAAACTTTCATACACTCTACATTCTACCCTACCGTGCACAGATTGTGCGTCAAGCCTTACAAATTGAAGGTCCTGACGGTCACAGCTGAGGGGTAGCCGGTCGATGCATCCTTCACGGTGGCAAAGGTCACGAAGGTGTCACAGGCGCCCATGCGTGCCGGATATTCGCCGTAGTCAAGCGAGCGGTCGACCGCAGAGATCACGCGGTAGGACTCGTTTGCTGTATCGATCACATAGTAGGAGGCGCGGACCTTCACGATGTAGGTGTCATCCTTGCCGGAAGAGACGCAGAAGGGCTCGCGTCCGATAGACAGGAACGGTCCATCCCCGTGTCCTACATAGGTGCCCATGGAGGCAAGAAGGCCGCCTGTGCTGTAGTTGGCCTCGATCGAGAAGACGAACTCGTCTCCGATGCGGGTGGCGCACATCGGCTTTACCGACTGGGGCAGCACAAGCTGGTCTGTGACCGTGCCCATATCATCGGACAATGAGTAGGCAGTGATGCCGTAATAAGTGCCAGAAGAGGCGTTGACGCGCGGCGCAAGGATCGCGTGGCCATCAGATATGGAGATGTCGCAGCCGAAGCGGCCAGATGACTCGATGACCGCCTTTGCGCTCGAATCTCCGGTCTTCCAGAGATAGCAGTGCGAGCTTTCCTTCGTGCTCGAGCCTGAGGTGGAAGGCTGAACCTGCCAGATGACCTTGGAGCCAGACACTGCCAAGGCAGGCGGATCCCAGTTTGAGTCTGCCTCCCACAGAAGCGACGCAGTGCCTGTCACGGCACCATCCGAGAAGGCCTGGCCATAGAGCTTCCAGGACCTGTTGAGGATATTGATCTCGACCCACGCATAGGCAGAGTCAGAGCAGCGTGCGTCATAGATCTCCATGTTGGAGTCAGAGCTTATGGGCTGCGCGATGACAGTCTTGAGCGTGCCGGAGGATGTATCGAGTGCAGAGCCGGTGATCAGAGGAGATGCCTTGGCACCTGCTGCCGTGACAGGGATCCAGGTGCCCTCTGCCGGATGCAGCACGCAGCCCAAAGGCAGCGACCAGGTCGAGGCGGCGTCGACCGTGCTCTCATCGTAGGTGTACTCCTCGAGCACATCGGTGCCCGAGGAATCATCCACGACGACAGAAGAGGACGCCGCATCGGTCGAGTTCGAGCTCTTGCAGCCATAGAGCATGTCGACGGCTACCGCCGTGGCAGCCGTTGCTGCCGTGCCCTTGAGAAGGGCACGGCGCGAGAAGATGTGGTGGGTACGGGCCATCCTTACGCTTCCTGCTGTGCTGCAGCTTCCGCCTGCTTCAGGGCCTTCGAGAGCTGGTCTGCGCAGGATGTCGGACGGGGTCCGCAGGTATTGCCAGCGAGGACCTCTGCAATCTCGTCTGCAGACTTGCCCTGTACCAGGCGGCCGATAGCCTTGAGGTTGCCATTGCAGCCACCCTCGAAGCTGACGTTCTCGATCGTCTTCCCGTCGTCAGCAAGATCGATATGGATGGCACGGGAGCAGACGCCCCGGGGCCTGAAATCATAGTGGAACATGGAACTCCTTATTCGAACTCGAGCTTCTCGAGGCGGTCGAAGACATAGTCGATCCTGCCGAGGAAGGACCAGGGATCGAAGATGTGATCGAGCTCCTCCTTGGAGAGCGTGCAGGCAGGATCGGCCAGGAGCTTCTCCTCGAAGGTCGTCCCCTGCTCGCACTGCTGCACCTCGTGCCAGGTAGCCATAGCGTTCGTCTGGACGATCTTGTAGGCATCCTCGCGGGTGATGCCGGTATCGACGAGGGCCAGGAGCACCTTCGATGAGTAGATGAGGCCACGAGTCTTGTTGAGGTTTGCCATCATCTGCTTCGGATAGAGGATGAGGCCGTCGACGATCCTGATGAGGCACTGGAACATGTGGTCAAGGGCGATGAAGGAGTCTGCCTGGGCGACACGCTCGGCAGAGGAGTGCGAGATGTCGCGCTCGTGCCAGAGGGCGACATTGTCGAAGGCGACCTGGGCATTGGCCTTCACGACACGGGAAAGGCCGCAGACCTTCTCCACCGTGATCGGGTTCCTCTTGTGCGGCATGGCAGAAGAGCCCTTCTGGCCCTTGCGGAACGGCTCCTCGGCCTCGAGGGTATCCGTGCGCTGGAGGTTCCTGATCTCTGTTGCGATGCGCTCGCAGGTGGCTGCGGTCGTGGCGAGCACGCCTGCAAGATAGGCGTGGTGGTCGCGGCTGATAACCTGCGTGGAGAGCGGGTCGGCGTTGAGGCCCAGGTGCTCGCAGACATACTGCTCGACCCTCGGGTCGATGGAGCTGTAGGTGCCCACAGCGCCGGAGATGGCACCGAAGGAGACATTCTTCTTTGCGTCCTTCAGGCGCTCATAGTCGCGGTAGAGCTCCCAGGCCCAGCTGCCGAACTTCATGCCGAAGGTCATGGGCTCGGCGTGGATGCCGTGGGTACGGCCGACGCAGAGCGTCTCCTTCTCCTCGAAGGCACGCCTCTTGCAGATCTCGCCGAGCTTCTTGCAGTCATCAAGCAGGATGTCGGTTGCCTGCACGAGCTGATAGCAGAGCGCCGTATCGCCGAGGTCGGAGCTTGTCATGCCGTAATGGACCCACCTCGACGGCTTCGGCTCCCCTTCCGGCACATCCTTGTCGATGTAGGAGCCCATGTTCGTCAGGAAGGCGATGACATCGTGGTTCGTGACGGCCTCGATTGCATCGACCTCTTCCTTGTTGAAGTCGGCATGGTCGCGGATCCACTTGGCCTCTTCCTTCGTTATGCCGGACTCTCCGATCTCGGCATGCGCCTCGCAGGCCAGGACTTCAATCTCCTGCCAGATGGCATACTTGTTCTCGAGGGAGAAGATATGTCCCATCTCGGGGCGGGTATAGCGGTCAATCATGGGAATCCTTTCTGTGAACCAGAGCAGGCAAGCCCTGCATTCTCGCTTTCCTCATGATAGCGCCTGCGCATCCTCTCTCAGAAGGAAGACGCAGGCGCTACAAGAACGACTCATGGAATATGGCTACCTGGCCTCTTGCGGCAGCTTCTCCTTGTCGGCAGCAAGGCGAGCCGCTGCCTCCTCGAGCTGTGCGGCCACGGCCTTCTTGCCGGTGCCGCCGTAGGTGTTCCTTGCATAGGCAATGGCCGCAGGGTCGAGGTCGCGTGCGATGTCGTCCTCGAAAAGCGGACTTGCTGCCTTGAATTCTGCAGCCGCGAGGTCTTCCAGGCCCTTGCCGTGCTGCTCGCAATAGAGCACGAGCTCGCCCACGATGCGGTGTGCCTCGCGGAACGGCACGCCCTTCTTTGCGAGGTAGTCGGCCACATCGGTAGCGGCAGTGAAGCCCTTGCCTGCCTCGTCGAGCATCCTGTCCTTGTTCACCTGCATGGTCTCGAGCATGCCGGAAGCGATCTGCATGCAGTCAGAGAGCGTCTTTGCGGCATCGAGCGGACCTTCCTTGCACTCCTGGAGGTCCTTGTTGTAGGCAAGCGGGAGTCCCTTCATCGTCGTGAGAAGGGCCATGAGGTCGCCGTAGACGCGGCCGCACTTTCCACGGGTAAGCTCGGCGAAGTCGGGATTCTTCTTCTGCGGCATGATCGAGGAGCCCGTGGAGTAGGAATCGGAGAGCGTGATGAAGCCGAACTCAGTCGAGCTCCAGAGCACGATCTCTTCGCAGAGACGGGAGAGATGCATCATCGAGACGGAGCAGGCGTACTCGAGATCGAGCAGATAGTCCCTGTCAGAGACTGCATCGAGCGAGTTCGGAATCGTCGTGGCAAAGCCCAGGAGCTCCGAGGTATAGGCGCGGTCGAGGGGATACGTCGTGCCCGCAAGGGCGGCAGCACCGAGCGGATTGGCATCCGCTCCGTCATAGGCAGCCTCAAGGCGCACATAGTCGCGGCCAAACATCCAGAAGTAGGCCAGAAGATGGTGAGAGAGCTGGACGGGCTGTGCATGCTGGAGATGCGTGTATCCCGGAAGCACGATGCCCTCATACTTCTTTGCAAGATCCAGAAGCACGCCTCTGAGCTCGAGGTTTCCCTGCATGAGATCGCGGGAGAGGTCCTTCGCAAGAAGGCGGATATCGACAGCCACCTGGTCGTTCCTCGAGCGCCCGGTATGGAGACGCGCCCCCGGGGCTCCCACCATCTTCGTGAGCTTCGACTCGACCGCCATGTGGATGTCTTCGTCGTTCACATCCCACTCGAAGGTGCCGTCCTTGATTTCGCCTGCAATCTTCTCGAGGCCGGCATCGATTGCCTTCTGGTCCTCATCCGAGATGATGCCCTGGCGGGCAAGCATCTTCGCATGGGCACGCGATGCCCTGATATCCTGCTGCGCCATCGCCTTGTCCACCTCGAGCGATGCACCGAATTCCTGCGTGAAGGCATCGACGCCCTTCTCGAACCTGCCACCCCAGAGAGCCATGGATGAGCTCCTCCCTCTTCTTCTGTCGACACTTCAAGTATGCCACGGAGCTGCCTTGCAGCGGACCTTCTGCACCACTTATGAGAAGGCTGGCAACATGCCGGAAGCACAAATGGCCGTGCGCATCTCGCGCAATCGAGCCTGCGGCTCGCCGAGACGAAAATGCCGCTGCCGGGCATGTCCTGGCAGCGGCACCGAGTCGCGCTATGAGGCGAGCGCCAGAAAGCTACTCGCCGTCCTGGAGGCCAGAGCCCGGGCCCTGGACACGGGACCAGGTCTTCGACTGCAGGCCGTGGATGATGATGAAGCCCTTGGATGCGGTGTGATCGAAGGTATCACCCTCGTCGTAGGTAGCCAGGTTGTAGTCATAGAGGCTGTACGGCGAACGCAGGCCGTCGACGAAGAGGCCGCCCTTGCAGAGCTTGATGCGGACCTCGCCCGTCACATACTGCTGCGTGTAGGCGTTGTAGGCATCGATTGCCTTGCGGTTCTGGGAGTACCAGAGACCACGATAGACCGTGGAGGCCCACTCGACATCGAGCTTTGCCTTCTGCTTCAGCGTCTCGGCGTCGAGGCAGAGGGTCTCGAGGGACTGGTGTGCCTGGATGAGGAGAAGCGCTGCCGGGCACTCATAGCACTCACGGCTCTTGATGCCGACAACACGGTCCTCGATCATATCGATGCGGCCAAAGCCGTTGCGGCCGGCAATCTCGTTTGCCTTGATGATGCAGTCGAGAAGAGACATCTTCTCGCCGTTGATCGAGACGGGCACGCCCTTCTCGAAGCCGATGACGACGGTCTCAGGATCTGCAGGGCAGTCCTCCGGGTTCTTTGTCATCGTCCAGATGTCCGCAGGTGGCTGGTTCCAGGTGTCCTCGAGGACGCCGCACTCGATAGCGCGGCCCCAAAGGTTGTCGTCGATGGAGTACGGCTTCTTGTGGGTCGTAGGCACGGGCACGCCGTGGGCAGCTGCCCACTCCATCTCGGAGTCGCGGGTCGTGAGGTCCCACTCACGGACAGGAGCGATGATCTCGAGCGTCGGGTCGAGGGCACGGATGCTTGTCTCGAAACGGACCTGGTCATTGCCCTTGCCGGTGCAGCCGTGGGCGATGTACTTTGCGCCGTACTTGTGGGCAGTCTCGACGAGATGCTTGGAGATGATGGGGCGGGAGAGTGCGGAAAGCAGCGGGTAGATGCCCTCGTACTTGCCGTTTGCCCAGATGGCCTTCGACAGGATCGTCTCTGCGTACTCCTCGCGCATATCGATGGCTTCAGAGGCGATGGCGCCCATATCGAGTGCCTTCTGCTTGATCCAGGAAAGGTCCTTCTCGTCCTGGCCGACGTTGCCGCAGATTGCGATGACGTCCATGTTCTTCTCTATCTGCAGCCACTTGACGATGACGGAAGTATCGAGTCCGCCCGAGTATGCAAGTACGACCTTCTCTTTTTCTGCCATGATTTCCAGCTCCTCAATTCAATTGAATGGCAAACAGAACGGTTCTGGCACATAAGCCAGGGCGCTTGTATATCTCATCAGGCATTTTTGCGCCAAAAATGCCCGGCGATGCCGGGCGAAGTCAGGTTTAAGCTTTGGAAAATCGCTTAAGCGGGACTGCCACCACGTGTCATCGCAGCGTGATTCGTCGTCCCTGACGTCGGCAGGCCACCTCGTTCGCATCGAACATGTTCCTATGTGCGAACGTACGCTTCATTGCGTGGCCTCCTCATAAGCGAGTGGCGCAGGCACCATGCCTGCGGCTGCAGCTTGCACACCCTCTGTGTGCTGTTGAGCTGAACTATAGGACAATGCACCCCGCGGAAGTCCCGCGAGGTGCATTTGCCATCAGATTGAAACACAATGATTACGAAAGGCCCGCCGCAGAGAGGGCAGATGCCAGAAGCGAAGCGGCGTCGGATGCCGCAGATACCGCGCTGTTGAGCGTCTGCAGATTCGAGTCGACCGCAGAAAGGCTGCTCTCGAGCTTCGTCTGCAGGTCGCGCAAGGCATCGATATGCGAGGAAGGAGCAGAGGCAATCTCGCTTCTCCCCTCCTCGAGGATTGTCTGCGCGCTCTCGAGGCTTGCAGCAAGGTCGGACGCTGCCTGGATGCGGCCCTCAGCTGTTGCATCGGCGGCTGTCGCCTTGTCGTATTCTGTCAGGACCGGCTGGAGGGCCTGCGTATTGACCTTCTCCATCGCGCTCACCATGGTCTTGGCCGAGGTGACGTCGGTCCCGATATAGGGAACCTTCTCGACAAGCGACCAGATCCATTCGTCGGACTCGGACGAGAGCTCGTCCATATCGGAGGCAAGGCTCGAAAGGGCGCTTCTTGCACCCGTGAGGTCTCCTGCAGAGGCAGCCGTCTCGAGCTGCGTCGCCGAAGCCTCGGCAGATCCCACTGTCTTCGAGATCCTTATCATGCTCTCTGCCGCAAAGCCTGCAAGGACCAGCACGGCAACAAGGAGCAGAAGGAAGATGCTGCGGATTGGATGGTGCTTCTTTCGGCGGCTGTCGGGGACGTTCACCTGGCGCGGCTCATAGGGAGAGATCGGCTTGTAGCCGACGGCGTGGTTCAGGGGCTCTGCCACAGGGGCATGCGGTGCGGTCGTGCCGGGAGCCGTGCCTTGAGGAGCTGCGCTTCTGGCAGCCTTCCCCGCCGGTGCCACCTGGGTCTTGTCTGTGTCGTCTTCTGCTGCATCCTCTTTGGCTGCAGTCTTCTTCATGTGCTTCGATACGTGCTGCGTTTCTGCCACGGTGGTCCTCCTCGGATACCAAAAAAGGCAGGCGGAGGCATAGCCTCTACCTGCCTGCATTTCAAGTGGTGCACCGTGAGGGTCTCGAACCCTCGACCTTGGGATTAAAAGTCCCCTGCTCTACCAGCTGAGCTAACGGTGCAGGCTTCTGTGGCATCTGCGAGCTCCATTGTACCGGCATGAGGCTTGCCGCCGGCACCCAATTCGGCAATTGGGCTGCTTCCAGATGCGTCGTCCTATCCTATCACCAAAGAGGCTGCTACTCCCAGGCCCATTGACCATTCACAAAGATGGGAATCTCTTCGCCCGATGCCGTAATGCCGGTGATATCCATGTCCTCCGTGCCAATCATGAAATCGACGTGGGTATGGCTCTGGTTCACGCCGGCATCGAGGAGCTCCTGCTCGGACATCGAGAAGCCGCCTTCGTAGCACTCCGGGAAGCCGATGCCGAGCGCCAGATGGCAGGAGGCATTCTCGTCGTAGAGCGTGTCATAGAAGAGGATGCCCGACTCCCTGATCGGCGTGTTCTTGCTGATGAGGGCGCACTCTCCGAGCCGGCAGGCATTCTCGTCTATCTCGAGGATATGCTTCAGCACATCCTTGCCCTGCGCTGCGTCATACTCCACGACCTTGCCGCCTTCGAAGCGGAACCAGAAGTCGCGGACGACCGATCCAGCATGCACCAGCGGCAGCGCCGAATGCACGATGCCGTCAACCCTCATGCGGTCAGGCGAGGTGAAGACCTCTTCGGTCGGGATGTTCGGGAAATAGGGCAGGCCCTTGACCGTACGGGCTGCACCGCCCTCCCAGATATGGCGGGGAGTCATGCCGACCGTGAGGTCGGTGCCATTCTGCGAGCGGTAGTGCAGGCGGTCGAAGTGATGCTCGTTCAGGAAGCGCTTGTTCTTCTCGAAGGCAGCATTGTGCGTCTCCCAGGCTTCGCGCGGGTCTTCACCCGAAGCGCGGCTCACCTGGAGGATTGCCTCCCAGAGACGATAGGTCGCCTCGTTCTCGCTGAGGTCGGGGAAGACCTTGTGCGCCCAGGATGCGATCGGGGCACCAGCGATGCACCAGGTGTTCCTGCCGAAGTCCATCCCGTCATGGAATGCCTTGAGCTCGATATGGGCGGCACGCGATGCGGCGGCAGGCTTTGCCGGATCGATGCCCTTGAAGGCTTCGGGATCCTGGCCTTCTATGAAGAGGAAGGCAGCACCTGCCTCGGCAAGGGAGTTCAGCTGCTCCTTCTTCCAGGATGGGACATGCTCGAACCAGTCGAGTCCGACATGCTCGTATTCGAGACGCTTCGTCTCATCGTCTGCCCAGAGGACTGTCACATGGGAAGCGCCGCACTCATAGGCTGTAGCCACAAGCTGCCGGCAGAAGTCGGCACGCTCGATCGGGCACTCGACCACGAGCTCCTGGCCTTTCTGGAGGTTCACGCCCTGCTGGACAAGCAGCTTGGCATAGCGGGCAATCTGGGGCTGGAGGCGGCGCATGCCAGCGACGCACTCCTCATCCGTCATAGGTAGCGGCATAGAAGCACCTTTTCTGTTGAAGCTTTTATATTATGTCTCCAGGTCCTAGATGGAGAAGAGCCTGGAGTCTCTCTCACCGTCTTCTTTACCCATGCAGAACGTCACCGCGACACACAAATCGCGGGCCAGAAGATTCGCATCATCCATATCGGACTTCGGGAAGACGATGACCTTGCGCCAGAAGGTCCTGTTCCTCGCCATGAGCGCGGAGCTCTTCCAGAACTGGTCGTAGCTCGAGCGCAGGATGCCGCGCTTCTGGTACCAGTCCGCGACATCGCGGGCATCATACTCCTTCAGGAAGGCCTTGACCTCGGAGTTGCTGGCAAGGGGGTAGTCAGGAATGACGAAGCCCTCGTGGCGGGCAACCTCCCAGACGAGCATCTCAGCCGATTCGAAGTAGTCGAGGTCGTCGCGGCAGATCTCCTGCGCAAGCTTGAGGAGCGCTTCGGGCTTCACCTGCTGCGGCAGATCGAGCTTGCCGGAGTCGTCGATCCATGACTCGACAGCCTCGACGAAGTCCTTGCCGAGATTCACCAACATCCTCGCCACGAGATGCCTCCGTTTTACGAAAAAGGCCCTCGAAAGGGCCCGTCAGTAGCTCTGGAGCGGGCAACGGGATTCGAACCCGCGGATGACGGCTTGGGAAGCCGTTGCCTTACCACTTGGCGATGCCCGCATGTGCTGGATGAATGATAGCACAGCCATCTCGGGCCGGCCACTCCGAAAAGCGGACGCAAGGCAGCCAGAAAGCTCCTCGGAGGAGATTGGATGGAGGGCGCACCTGGGCAGGAGAAAGGCATCCTTCCTTGTCAGACGTCCTGCCTGCGAGCTCATCTGCTCCCGTCAGAGACCTGCGACATCCCTGCCTTCTCAGGCATGCATTCCTGCAAGACGTGCCCGCTACGCTTTCCGCTCCCCGGAACAGCCGAGCGGAAGGAGATAGCTGTGCACAGGAACAGACAAAGGCCCCATCCGGAAGTGCCAGAAACGCAGAACAGAGAGACGGGATGGCTCCGCAGGTCCAGGACACGTGCAAGAGGGACCGGACATGCGGGGAGGCGGCAGCTTGTACGCACTGCCATGCTCGCGGCCTGCCTTGCTATGGCAGCCCTCGTGATCGGGCTCATGAATCCGAAGGCAGCCAAGGCCTATTCCGGAAGCGTCACCTGGAACTATGACCCGACGAACCTGATCACCGATTTCTATGGCTCGGACGGCAGCCGCGGCTACTGTGCGCAGGCCGAGAAGGCAGGGCCTCAAGGCACCTATACGGAATGGCATTGGGTAAGCGAGATGGACTCGGGGACGCTCCGAGGAGATCCGCATGGCCTCTCCTGGCTCATTGCCCACTGCTACCCTCTGAACAGCACCTTCAGCGGCCAGACGCTCGATGCGAAGGGCGCAGCCACGGTCTCGCAGGCAGCGATCTGGATGTATCAGGGCGACCTCACGAAGGACCGCTATGAGGAAAGACGTGGCCTTACTGTCAACAGCTGCACGCAGGAGCAGGCAGACCTCGCCTGGGCGCTTGCGCAGGAAGCACATACACATGACGGGGAAGCAGGCAGCTGGGACCATGTCGCGAAGTTCTGGGTCTCGCCCAATGGCGGAAGGCAGAACATCATCGCAATCCCGCCCTATGGATCGCTTGCTGTCACGAAGCAGAGTGCAGAGACGCTCGTCTCGGTCTCCGGCACCGGCTATTCGCTCGAAGGAGCGGAATTCGGCCTCTATCTCGACCAGGCCTGCACGCAGGAGGTCGAGAGCTTCACGACCGACGCCGAAGGCAATGGCAAGACCGGCCTTGTCGCCGAAGGCACGTACTACCTGAAGGAGAAGAAGGCACCGAAGGGCTTCCTCGTGAGCCAGGATGTCCTCGAGATCGCAATGACAGGAGGCCAGGAGATCCATACCGAGGTTCCTGAGCAGCCCCGCTACAGCGTGCCCGACATCCTGATAAAGAAGCAGGATGCAGAGACGGGAGGGAAGGCTGAAGGTGACGCCACCTTCGAAGGCGCCGAGTTCACGGCAACGTTCTATCCGGAAGGGACCGATACCTCTGGCACACCGGAGCGGACCTGGACCATCCGCTGCGATGCGGACGGCACAGCAAGGCTCGATGATGCCCACAAGGTTTCAGGCGATGACTGGTACAGAAAGCAGGATGGCACCATCGTCCTTCCTCTCGGCACGCTCGTCGTCGAGGAGACGAAGGCACCTTCAGGCTACCGTCTTCCCGGAAACAGCCGCCAGGAGTTCAGGATTGCGGCAGACGATTCTGCTCCGACAGGTGCCACCATACTCCAGCCAGCTACCGTCGAGGAAGAGGTCATGCGTGGCGGCATTGCTGTCCAGAAGGTCGATGCCGAATCGAAGAGCGCCTCTCCCAAGGGCAAGGCGGTGCTTTCTGGCGCTATCTTCGAGATCGTAAATGCAAGCAGGCATGCGGTCGTCGTCGGAGGCACGAGCCATGCCCCGGGCGAGGCGGTCACCACGATCGAGACCGACAGCACGGGACGCGCTGCCACGGCAGCGGATGCCCTCCCCTTCGGCACCTATACCGTGCATGAGACAAAGGCACCTGAGGGCTATCTTCTCAACAGCGACTGGGAGAAGACCGTCTCCATCACCGAGGACGGCAAGATCTTGGAGCTTCAAGGAGACGATGCCTGCGCAGACCAGGTCAAGCGAGGCGACCTCTCGTTCGTGAAGGAGGATGGCACGACCTCGGCGAGGATGGCCGATATCCCCTTCAAGATCACATCCAAGACGACAGGAGAATGGCATATCGCCGTGACCGATGCCAATGGCATCCTCGATACCACGGCTGCCCAGTACCCACATACCCAGAGCACGAATGCCAACGATGCAGCCGTGAAGGATGACGGAACATTCGACGATACGAAGATCGTACGCGATGCCGGCATCTGGTTCGCTGGCACGAAGGATGGATCCTCCGATCCTGATGACAGCAAGGGAGCACTCCCCTACGACGTCTACACGATCGAAGAGCTCTCCTCTCCTGCCAACGCAGGCAAGAAGCTCGTAAGCTTCGAGGCAACGATCACGCGCGATGCCTTCGGCGTGCATCTTGGCACCGTCACGAACGAAGAGGGTCCGCATATCGAGACGACACTCACAGATGAGGAGGGCGAGCACATCGTGCCGGCAACGGACGAGACCTTCACGCTCGTCGATACGGTCGCCTATGCGAACCTCGAGCCCGGCAAGACCTATGAGCTCACCGGCACCCTCATGGACCACGACACCGGAGAGGCGCTGCCCTATGCAGAGCCTGTCACGACGAGCTTCACGCCAGCCTCCGAGAGCGGCACGACGGAGGTCACCTTCACCGTCACAGGCCTTCCCTCGAGCGTGAAGCGCATTGTCGCCTTCGAAAGCCTCAGGGAAGAAGGCAAGGAGATTGCCGTGCACGCTGAAATAGAGGACGAGGGACAGAGCGTGCGCTTCTCCGAGCTCCACACGACGGCAGCCGAAAGCGGATCCGGCAGCCATGCGCTCAAGGCAGCCGATGCCGCAGAGCTCACCGATACCGTCTCCTACACGGGACTCATCCCGAACGAGACCTACACGCTCACTGCAACGCTCCACGTCGTCGACAGCAAGGGGAATGATGGAGGGGCGCTTGTGAACTCCGCCGGCGAGACCATCACGTTCACGAAGGACTTCGTGCCCGAATCCGAAGATGGTACGGTCGATGTGCCGATAGAGTTCAATGCACAGAACCTCGCAGGCACAAAGATCGTCGTCTTCGAGGAGCTCACGCACAAGGGGCATGTCGTCGGAAAGCATGAAGACATCCACGACGAGGGCCAGACAGTCGTCTTCGAGGAAACGGGCGTGCCTGACACGAGCGACACTTCCTCTGTTGCCTGGGGAGCCTTTGCCCTGGCGGGCATCGCAGCGCTTGTCGGAGGCATCTGGGTCCGCTCGAGGCACTAGCAGCTAAAAGACATGCGTCATGAGAGAAGGCGGCCAGGAAATCCTGGCCGCCTTCTTCGTGTCTCTTCAGCGCATACATCAGGACTGGCGGATGAGCTCTGTCACCATCTCGACGATATCTGCCACCTGGTCGCCGTTCACGTTCTCCGGAACATCGTCGAGCGTGTGGGAGAAGGCCGGCAGGCCATTCTCGTCCATGCCCATGATCGTGACGGAGCGGATATGGCGACGGAGCGCGGTGGTCGCATCGGTCTCGCCGATGCTGTAGCGGGCCCTGCCAAGCGGGAGGCCGAAGTCCTGTGCGATGTTCTGGAACATGCGCACAAGACGGCGGTCGGCGCGCTTCGGATTGTCATGCCCCTCTTCCACAAGCACGGTCGGGTCTCCTGCGCCGACGCAGTCAAGATCAATCAGGAAGGCGCCGCGGATATCCTGCTTGTGGGCATCGAGGAAGGCCTTGATGCCGGCATGGTCGAGCTCGGAGGCACCTGTTGCGACGAACCAGATGTCGTGGCTGATGAGGTCCTCGTCGTTCATGGAAAGGACCGCGTCACGGAGCTCCTCTTCGGAGACCTGCTGGCTCCGTGCTGCTGCTTCCTGCTCAGCAGCCTGAGCCCTGGCCTCTGCTTCGGCCTGGGCCTGGGCAGCTGCATCCGCTGCTGCATGCGCACGCACGGCTTCTGCCCTTTCAGGATCGAGCTCATAGCCATGGGACTCCGGACCATCATCCGCAAGATCGAGCTGCGGGAGACGCAGCTCGTCCTTCGGCGTAGCGCCGCCCTTCCAGCCATGGTTCGAGCCATGGTGAGGACGGGCAGAGGTGCTGCCGTGGATGCCGGTCTCATGGTCTTCTCGGACAGGAGCCTCGGTGAAGTGGCGACCCTTCCCGCCATGGCGGCCGAAGTGATGATGCTTCTTCTCCTGATGCGACTCTTTCGCGATGCGGTCGAGCGACTCCGGCGTGATCACATCGAATGTCCCCTGTTCTGGCTTCTTCGGCATGGATTGCTGTCCTTCGGGTATCTGCATGGGCTGGCTGGCGATGCTTCCGGATCCGAACGGATCGATCGAGTGCTGCGAGGGATCGGGAAGGTCGTTCAGGATGACGCGGCGGGCCATCTGGGAGATGGCAGGCTTGAAGCTTGTCTTGCCCCACTCGGGATCGTCCGGCATCTGAGGCTTCTCGCGCGGTGCCGGCTCGGGCTCCTCCATATCCTCAGCTTCCGTGACGACGCCGGAGAGATCCTTCGGCGCGATGTCAGGATCTTCGGGTGCCACATCGTCCATATCGAGCTGGAAGTTCTGGGGCAGCACAGGAGCATCCGTCTCCTCCGCCTCAGAGGTCTCTTCTGCAGGAGCAGCTGCCTCTTCGGCAGGCTCAGAAGCGGGCTCTTCGGATTCAGCCGCAGCGGCATCTTCCTCTGCAACCGGAGCTGCAGGCGCTGGCTCTTCTTCGCTCACCTCAGGTTCAGGCACAGAAACGGGCATGGCAGCGGTGTCGCCCGCTGCGTCTTCCGGCTCTGCAGCTTCTTCCTCGATCGGAGCAGGCGCAGCCTCTGCTTCCGGCTCTGCCTCCTGGACAGGTGCGGGCTCTTCTGCAGGGAGCACAGGCTCAGGCTCCGGCTCTGCTTCGGAAGCCTCTTCTGCTTCAGGCTGAGGTGCCTCTGCAGGCTCCGCCTCCGGTTCGGAAACGGCTGCCGGCTCAGATTCTGGCTCTGGCTCGTATGTCTCCTCAGGCCCCTCTTCAGAGACTGCTTCTGACTCCGGCTCCGGTGCGGATTCAGATTCCGCTTCGGCTTCGGGGACTGGCTCTGTGGCGGCAGCCTCCTCAGGCTGTTCGGCCTCTTCAGATTCCGGTTCCTCGACAGGCTCTCGCTCCTCTTCGAGGGCCTCTATTGCCTCGGCGTCCATGACGGAAGGATAGAGGGGTCGGGGCGCCTTGGGCAGATAATCCATCTCATCGGGTGCAGAGGGATCTTCCTCTGCATCTTCCTGCCGCTCAGCCGCGGGCTCTTCCTTATGAGTCTCTGCTTCGGGTTCGCTCTCTTCGGCAGCAGCCTCCTCCGGATAGCCTTCGGGCTCTTCGTTCACGATCGGAGCGGCATCGGATGCATCGAGCTGCGACGCTGCATCTTCAGGAGCAGCTTCCTCATCATCTTCAGGAACAGAAGCCTCAGGCTCTGCCGGCATCTCTTCTGCCTCAGCAGGTTCAGGCTCGAATACCGGTGCAGATGGCTCGGGCTCAGATTCCAGTGCCGCAGGCTCATCCTCTTCCGGCTGGGCAGGCACTTCTTCAGGAGCGGCTGCCTGAGGCTCTTCGGCCTCTTCCTCGGTATCGGCCTCGGACGTCTCAGCCGTCTCCTCTTCAGGAGCGTAGTCAGAGAGCGCCTCTTCTTCTGCCTCCTCTTCTATCTCTTCGAAGACAGCATCGACAGGCGTTGACTTGGATATATGTGCGAAGGGGTCCTCTTCCCACGAAGCGTGGACAGGCTCTTCGCTCTCAGGCTCAGACACGCTCTCCTCAGCCACAGGCTCGGCTGGCTCGGGAACCTCAGAAGCATCCTCTTCAGGAGACGAGACATCCTCTATGTCGGCGAGATCGACAGCCGGCGTGATGTCTGCAAGGTGCTTGCCGAGATTGCGCGGAGCAGGAGCTTCGGACTCTGGTGCAGCTGCCTCTTCGGCGGCAGGTGCATAGTCCTTCGCCTGAGGCATGGTGTCGAGAGAGGCAAGCGCTGCCATGACAGCAGAATCATCGGGGCCAGGCTTTGCCGGTGCGGGCTCTGGCTCCTGTGCAGCAGGAGCAGCGGGCGCTTCCGAAGGGGCCGGTGCATGGTCTGTGCCCAGGCCCTGTGCTGCCTGTATCTCTTCGGCGAAGATGGAATCGACATAGGATGCTATGTCTTCGGAGCGGTGTGCCAGATACTCGGCTTCATCCGCATGCGCCGGAGCCGGAGCAGGCTCTGCAGCAGCTGGTGCCTCAGGCTCTGCCGGGACAGCCGCCTCTGGTTCGGGCTCGACAGGAGCCGGAGCCTCAGCCGTCTCCTGCACAGGCGTGGCAGGCTCGGGTTCGGAAGGCTCGCCTTCGATTTTCGGTTCGCTCAGGGCAGCGGGAGCCGTAACCGCTTCCTCTTCGGCAGGAGCAGCCGTCTCATCGTCTGCCTCTTCAGGAGCAGGCTCTTCTGCAGCAGTAGGCTCCTCCGCCGGGGCTGGTGCTTCCGGCTCAGGTGCCTCTATATTCTCTTCCTCAGGGGTATCGCCCGTCTCGGGCTCCGCAAGCGGAACGTCGCCGTCTCCGCTCTCCCCTTCCTCATCCTTCTTCTCGCCTGCATCGGAAGCTTCGCTTCTCGGCCTCGGCTCGCCGACAGACGTTGCTGCCGAGGGCGGTTCGTCCGGTGCCATGCCGGCAGGCGTCACCGTATCGATCGGCTCCCACTCGGCATCCATGACCTTCGGCCAGAGGCGCTTCTGGCGGTCTGCGAAGGTCTGCCCCTGATAGGGGCTCTCTTCGGACTCGGCAGGCTTGTAGACGCTCTCGGTCTCGATCGGCGCCTGGGCAGGCGTCTCGCCGAGATCTTCCGGCAGCCTCTCGAAGGTCGTCGTTGCCTCGTCGTCTTCCGGCTCTTCGGAAACAGGTACCTCTTCGGCAGCAGGAGCTTCCTCTTCCTTCGGACGGACAAGCGTCTTGTCTGCAGCATCCTCATCGGCAGGTTCAGGCTTCGGCTCTTCGTCGTCGTAGCCCTTATCGCTCTCGAGCGAATGGCGGACACGGCTGAAGAGGCTTCCGATCGAAGGCTTCTTCAGTGTCTTGTCGGCAGGCTTCTCCTCTTCGGCAGGAGCCTCTGCCTTCTCAGGCCCGGATTCTGCGGCCTCCGGTGCCGGAGCAGCAGCTGTCTCTTCGGGCACCGCCTCATTGCTTTCAGGCTCTGCGGAAGCAGGCGTCTCGGCGGTCTCTTCCTTCTCCTTCGGCTCGAGCTCTACATGCGGATCCTCGTAGACGATCGGGCAGCCTGCAGGAAGCATGCCCAGCGCCTCGATGGTCTCCTTGCCATGCCTCTTGTAGCGGGCAAGGCGCTCCGCTTCGGCCTTGGCCTTCGCCTCTGCCTCGGCGGCAGCGGCTGCTGCCTCCTCCTCTTCGCGGGCTCGGCGTGCTGCCTCGCGTGCACGCTCCTCTTCCTCCTGCTGCAGGCGCACAGCCTCTGCGTCGAGTGCGACATCTGCGCCAGGACGGACATTGTTGAGGATGGAGAGGAGAGCTGCGACAGCAGCCTTGTTGTCATTCGCGCCATCCGTGCAGTCGCCGAAGTGGGTTGCGATATCGGAGATAGCAAGAAGGGCAGGGACCAGGGCGGCAAGAATGCCGAGGAACCAGAAGACCCTTCTCACGACAGGCGGAAGGAAGCCGAGGAGCTGCACGAAAGAGGCGATCGCAACGCCGTAGAGGCAATAGACGCGGATAGCATAGGCACGGGCATAGAAGCGTGCCATCCCCTTGTTTGCAACCATCGGATTGACGCGCGGCGTGTCATAGTGGGCGACGATGATGATGGGACGGTTGCCCTTCATGACCTTGGAGCCGGTCTGGGCATGGAAGGCGACGACATTCTGGCTTTGGACGACAGGGCCCATCTTCGCAAACGGCGTGCGCCCTGCATGGATCATGAGGAGCAGGACAGCGCAGGCGATTGCGACAACGACACCGACAAAGCCGATGATGCCGCCGAAGCCTGCAAAGATGAGGCCGAGAAGCATGGCAAGAGTGACGACCGACTTTGCGGTCTGGGCTCCTGTCGGCGTGCTGAATTCCTCGATCTCAGGGTTCACCCCATGGTCTGCCATGACCTCAGAGATGGTCTGGGCAGCCTGCAGCTCCTCCTGGCTGTTAGCCGGCGCGATGCCTATCTGCTCATCCAGGTAGTTCAGATATTCGTGCGTCTTGGACATATGTATGCTCCACCTGCCATGCGGGTCATATCAAAACGAAACAGTCAGATTGAGTATACGTCTAGCATTCCCGCTTTTCCCGACGCAGCACCGTACAAGAGAAAAACGGTATCGCTGCATGTACCCCAAAGACCATGAAAGCAGGGCTCATCCGTACCAAGAGAGGGCCTTTGCCTTGACACTCCCCACGGATAAATCCGGGGGATTCTCGCTTCGTCGCAGATAGCCTTCCTTCCCCTTGCGGGGGAGGCGGGTCTTACGCCTGCTCCGCGAGCGTTCCGGTCGCATCCGCGCCCGAGGTTCCCGCAAGCCCTGCGGTACCTTCCGATAGCATCCTCGCACCTTCTGCCGCGATGTTGACCGCCGCGTTCACGTCGCGGTCGTGGCGCGTCCCGCACGCCGGGCACTCCCACGAGCGAATCGAGAGCGGCAGCTCCCCGAGCACGTACCCGCACGCCGAGCAGGTCTTGCTCGACGGGTACCAGCGCGACACCTTGACAAATGTCCGCCCGTGCCAGGCGCACTTGTACCCGAGCTGCCTGATCATCTCCGACATCGAGGCGTCGGCCACCGCCTTCGCGAGGCGGCGGTTTCGCTCCATGCCCCGCACGCCCAGGTCCTCGACGGCGACCGCTTGGCTCTCGCGGACGATCGAGGCTGTTGCCTTGTGGATGGCATCCTTCCTCTGGTTGGCTATCCGCTCATGGACGAGCGCCACCTTCCTCTTCTGCTTCTCCCTTCTCTTGGACCCCTTCTGCTTGCGAGAGAGGCGCCTCTGCTCCCGGGCGAGCTTGGCCTCCGATCTGGCGAGCGCCTTCGGGTTGGCGACCTTCTCGCCCGTGCTGAGTGCCGCGAGGCTGGCAATGCCCGCGTCTACGCCCATCACGGGCACCGCTCCCTCCGGCATCGGGGCCACGGGCGCGTCAGCGACCGAGAGCACGCAGAAGTACTTGCCGGACGGGGCGCGCTTCACGGTCGCTGACAGGATGCGGCCCTCGACGGGCCTGCTCGCCCGTGCCTTCACCAGGCCGAGCTTCGGGAGCTTCACATGGCGGGCGTCCGGAACTGCGACGTTGCCGCCGACGCGCTTCGAGCGGTAGCTCTGCCGCACATCCCGCTTCGATTTGAACCGCGGGTATCCGGGCGCGCCGCCCGTCTTGCAACGACGGAAGAAGTTGTCGTAGGCGCGCGACAGGTCCTGCACCGCACTTTGCAGAGCCGTCGAATCGGCTTCCTTGAGCCATGGGAACTCAGCCTTCCAGCCGGGCAGCATCTTGTCGAGCTGCCACCTTGTCGGCGACCTGCCCGTCTCCTCGTAGGCGTCCTTGCACGTCTCAAGGCACCTGTTGTAGACCCACCGCACAGCTCCGAACGTGCGCTCTATCTGCGCGCGCTGGGAAGCGCTGGGGTAGATCCTGACCTCGTATGCCATCGAGACGCCCAAGCTAGACCTTCTTCTGGTTTTCGATGTACTGCTTCACGATGGAAAGCGGCGCGCCACCGACGGTGGAGACGAAATAGCTGTTCGTCCAAAGCGAGGGTATGCGGCGCTTGAGCCATGGGAACTCCTCGCGAAGGTCATGGCTCGTCCTGCCCTTGATGCGCTTGACAGCCTTGTGGATGCCCAGCTGGGGATCCACCTCCAGGAGCATATGGACATGATCGGGCATGACCTCCATCTCGATGATCTCGAAATGGAGGTCATCTGCCACCTGCCGGGCTATCTGCCTGAAGCGCTCGTCCACCCCGTCCACAAGAACCGATCGGCGGTATTTCGGGCAGAAGACCACATGGTACTTGCAGCTGTAGACGATGCTGTTGTTGCTTCTGTACTCCATGAGCAGAGTATACCGCGTGCATCTGTCTAACAATCCGGCTTTGCCGGACGCGCCTTATATCCCCATGGTTCAAACCAGGGGCTTTACGGCGCGATTTGGTAAGCTAATGTGAGAAATCTGCAAGAGACAAGCGAGGGGAAGCCATGGACGATACGCCAGATACCGAGGATGAGGTGCGGCTGAACACGAAGGATGAGGCGGCCAGGCGCGTCGCGTCGCTCGCGCTCGAGCTCATCAATGCCCGGCGTCCCCTCGAAGCTGCCTATATCAATGCACATATATATCCAGACCTTGACCGGAGCTCCTTCTTCAGGGCCTTGGGGCGTGACTGCGAGAGGCTCGCTGCCTGCGGCATGCATGTCGTGAAATCCACGCAGAATGACGAGCAGCTCTACCAGATCGACGAGAAGAACTCCTTCATAGGAGATGCGAAGCTCACCCAGGAGGAGGCACTCGAGCTCCAGGTGCTGCTCTCCCCGCAGGTCGCAAACCCTGCCTTTCCGCTTGCAGACGAGCTCAGGATGGCGCTCCTGAAGATCGACCGCTCCTTCGCAGAGCAGCCGCTCGTAAGCACGAGGCGTCTCAAGAAGGGTCCTGACCGCACGCTCCAGACGCTCCGCGATGCCTATGGGCAGCACCTGCTTGTCGAGGTAGGCTACTGCGATGCGGCAGGGACGAAGAGCACGAAGATCCTCGCTCCCTATGGCTTCTACAGCTTCCGCAATACGCTCTACTGCGTCTGTGCAGAAGAGAGAGGCAGCAAGCTCGAAGAACCCAGGACCTACCGGATCGACCGCATGGAAAAGCCGAAGATCCTCTCCGGCAGAAGCTATACGGTGCCGGACAGCTTCGAGATCGAGGACTACCGGGCTCTCCCCTTCCAGATGGGACCGACGGTCGGAACGGCAGTCTTTGCTGCTCAGCATCCACAGCCAGACCTTGCCTCCCTCATGAAGGCGCATGGCACGCTCGAGGAAGAAGAGGATGAGAGCTCCATCTGGCAGGTCCCCGCCAGCTCCTGGGAAGCAGCAGCATCCTGGGGCATAGCGCAGGGACTCATCCCCCAGAAGCCAGAAGAGCTGATCTCTGCTGCGAAAGCCTGCCTTGAAGGAGCGATTGCCCATGCCTAGCGGACGTACAAGCAACATCCAGGAGATACGCGAGCTCGTCGCGCTTGCAGGAGCCCTCACCCAGGCAGGCGACACGATCACCGCAGATGCGATAGCGGCGCGCATGGGCATATCGCACGCAGAGGCCGAGCATTACCTCAAGCTGCTGCTCACTGCAGGAGATGCAGAAGGAACCTATCTCTCCCTCTGCATTCCGGATGATGAAAGCGAAGTCACGCTCGCCTTCGATGGCGGCATCAAGGGAAGGCCGCTCCGCCTCACGCTTGCAGAGACCCATGCGGTGCTTGCAGCGCTCAATGCCTGCGGCGTGCCGGAAGACGATGAGCTGCGCCGGAAGATTGCCACAGGCTTCGGCCGTGCCAATGTCACGCCTGCCACGATCGAGCGCCAGCTCGAGCCCCTTGCCTCGCCGGAGGAGCACGACGTCCTCACCTCCATCTCGGAGGCCATGATCCACGGACATGCGCTCTCCTTCCTCTATCAGGGGACGAAGGATGATGCACCAAGACACCGTCATGCCCTTCCCCAGGAGCTCTCCCAGAAGGATGACGCCTGGTATCTCGACGCCTTCGATCTCGACAGGCAGGAAGAGCGCTGCTTCAAGATCGAGCGCATGGATGAAGCGGAGCCTGAAGAGGTGCCCGAGAATCTTGTCAGCGCCCCTGCCAAGACGAAGGCAGAGCCAGCACGCATGGTGAAGCTCACCTTCCTGGATGAGCGCTACCTTTCGCTTTTCGCCTGGCCAGGGCTCAAGATCTCGAAGAATGCCAAGCCTGTGCAGGGACGCATCCCCTACTTCGGCACCATGTGGCTTCCGCGCCAGCTTGCAGGATGCGCCGGCAAGGTCGTCTGCCAGGACGAAGAGGTCGCAGAGAAGATGCACAGCTATGCAGAAGGGCTCCTTCACCAGCTTTCCTAGCTGGGGAAGAGCCCTTCTGGCTTCTTCTTATATATATGTAGGGCTACTGCTTCTCGTGCGAGGAGCGCCACATTTCGAGATAGCGGCCGATATGTTCGCACTCGAGCTGCGTCCGTGTCTTCGAAGGCATGGAGTTAATGAAGTCGCGGCCATAGCGCTTCTGCACAAGACGCGAGTCGCAGAGCACAAGCACGCCCGTATCTGTCGAGGTACGGATCAGGCGTCCTGCTGCCTGCTTCACGGCAAGCACGGCCTCGGGCAGCTGGTAGCGCCACCAGGCACGCTGCTCGCGCACCTCCCGCTCCTGGACCAGCGGATCCTGCGGGCTTGCAAACGGCAGCTTCGGCACGACAACGCAGCGCAGCGTATCGCCTGCAGCATCGAAGCCTTCCCAGAAGCTCTTGAGCGCAAAGAGCGAGAGCGACTTCTCGCTGATGAAGCGCTCACGGAGCTGGCGGGGAGATGACCTCTTCTCCTGGCACGCAAGATCGAGCCCGATCTCCGCAAGACGGGGCTGGAGGCCTTCGAAGACCTTCTCCATCTCGCGGCGGTTCGTGAAGAGCGTCAAGACCGAGCCATCCATCGCCTTGTGGATATCGAAGAGCACATCCTCGAGCGCCGGGAGATAGCCTGGATTGGACGGCTGCGGCAGGTCCTTTGCCACGACGACTGCCATATTGCTGTCGTAGTCGAAGCTCGACGAGAGCTGCACATCGCGGTAGGCAGACTCAGGAAGCCGGTCGAAGCCGACAGCATGGTTGAAGTGGGCAAAGCTCTTCCCCACTGCAATCGTCGCCGACGTGAAGACGGCGCTCATCGTATCCGGCAGCCAGTTTTTGGAGAGGTCCTGGCCGATATCGATCTTCTCGGCCACGAGCTTCTCCGAAGACCCCTGGCGCTTCCTGCTCTGGAGCTGGGCGGAATAGACATAGGCAGAATCTGGCTCAAGGCAGATGAGGCGGATGCTCTCGGAGAGATCCTGCAGGAACCTGCCGGATTCGCCGAGCTCGATTCCTGCCTGGGCGGAGGTCAGGGAGACCGTCGTCTGGGCTTCGGACAGAGTCTTTCCTGCCTGGTCGAGCCGCTCATGAGCATCCTTTGCCGCAGCGGCAATGGCCTGCCACTCCTTGGAGGCGCGCACCTTCTCGTCGATCCAGAGGGTCGACCCTTCATAGGCAGAACCCTTCACAAGATGGTGCAGGTCATGAATCGCAGCAAAGAGCTCGGAGGTCACGACAGAGGCACGCTGCACCGCAGCAGATGCCTTCGTTATGAGCCCCAGGGCCAAGGTCGAACCAGGCTGTGCCGCAACCTTGATCATCGCATTGTGGATGGCGCCTGACTTTGCGCCGCCTAGAAGCTCGAAGGCAGCACGCGTGTCATCGGAGGATACCTCGACCGCCCACTGGCGGCGTGCCTCAGACTCGAAGGCATGGGCCTCGTCAATGACCCAATGGCGTATGGGGGGCAAGATCCTGCCTTCCGAAGCCACATCACGGAGCAGGAGCGAATGGTTCGTCACGACCACGTCGCCCGAAGCAGCAAGCCTCCTTGCTGCATAGACGACACATTCCTGTGGGAAGAACGGGCAGCGGGTGCGCAGGCACTCGTTCGAGGTCGTCGTCAGCATGCTTCTCGGCACGCATCTCCAGCGGATGCCGAGGGCGTCGAGATCGCCTTCCGGCGACTGCGCAACAGAGGCATAGGCCACAGCCAGAGCTGTCAGCATGTCGGAAGCAATGCCCGTGGCGGTGCGTCCGGGATTCGTGTCGAGCACCATATCGAGAGGCAGATCCTCTTCTGCCGAGCGCTGCATGCGGTGCAGGCACGGATAGTGCTCATAGCCTTTGAGTGCATGGAAGGAGACGCCTTCCGGCAGTGCCTGGTCGAGCGCCGGCAGCTCGTGTGCCATGAGCTGGTCGGTCAGGGCATTCGTCTTGGTAGCAACGCCGATCGTGACGTTGTTCCTCTGTGCGAAGAGGATCTCCGGCAGAAGGTAGGCAAGCGACTTGCCGACGCCGGTGCCTGCCTCGATGGCACGATGGGTCGAGGTCGCAAGCGCGCTTCTGACCTCTTCTGCCATAGCAAGCTGCTCAGGCCGTGCCTCATAGCTCCCGTACATGGCAGCTATCGGACCATCGGGTGCGAAGTCTGCCTTGATCTCTGCCTCCGAAGGGGCCGTGAGCGGGCCGTCGATCTCCTTCGCATCGGCACGATCTTCGACCGTGACCTCGGAAAGGAGGTTGCGGCGCACCTGCTTCAGGTTGAATGCCGTCGCATCGTCCGTGCCCGAGAGATAGGAGAAGATGGGGCGGTATGCCCAGGCGGCATCCGGATGGAGGTCTGCGAAGAAGGCAAGGAGGCCCTTCGGCATATCAGCGAGCCCGCAGAGGATGATGGGCCACATGCCTGAGAGTGCATCTACATCGTCCATAGCGCGGTGGGTCACAGAATCGCAGCCGAAGGCCTGGGCCATGGCAGAGAGCCTATGGGTCGAGAGGCTCGGCAGCGCGATACGCGAGAGCGCAAGCGTATCGATCCAGTTGTCGGAGACAGAAGATCCTCCCGGCACGGACTCCACGAACGTGCGGTCGAAGGTCGCATTGTGCGCAAGGACGAGGTCTCCCCCGACGAACTCGGCAAGACCCGCCACGGCATCGGCGGGCGACGGCGCATCGGCCACATCGGACTGGTGGATGCCGGTCAGGGCCACGATCTCGGGAGGGATCAGGCCTTTGGGACGCACGAAGGTATGGTAGCGGTCGACAACCTTCTTGCCAGAGAGGCGGGCACAGGCAATCTCCAGGAGCTCGCAGTTCTTGAAGGAAAGACCGGTGGTCTCGGTATCGAGCACCACCAGGTCTTCCTCAAGAGGTCCGAAATCCTTTTCCTGTGCGCGCTGGGCAAGGGTCAGATAGTTCTTCCTGATGCTCGGAGGCGTGTTCGGCAGAAGCAGGCTTTCGAGCGTGACGGACGTATCGTGGGTACCAGACATCAACGCTCCTCGAGTGCCCACTCCACGAAGCGGGTACAGAGCTCGGAGAACGGGATGCCCGCAGCACGGGCGGCATCAGGAAGGAGGCTTCGCTCCGTCATGCCCGGAATCGTATTGATCTCGAGCAGGACCGGCATGCCGTCCTTCTGGACGATGAAGTCGCAGCGGGAAGCATCGCGGCAGCCAAGGGCGCGGTGCGCACGCTTTGCGAACTCCTGTGCCATAGCGGTAGCCTCAGGCGTGAGGCGGGCAGGCATGATGTGGTGGAGCGTGCCCGGCTCATACTTGACCTGGACGTCGTAGAACTCGGCGTCGTAGGCAATCTCGATGATCGGGAGTGCCTGAAGCTCCTTGTTGCCAATGACAGGGACCGTGATCTCGGTGCCCTCGATGCAGGACTCGACAAGCACGCTGTCGCCCTCGGAGGACGCAAGCCTGATGGCAGGAGCAAGCTCTTCCTCTGCTGCGACGCGGGAGATGCCGAAGGAGGAGCCATTGGCAGACGGCTTCACAAAGAGCGGAAGGCCGAAGCGCTCGACGAGCTCATGGCAGAGGGCAGGATCGTCTGCGGCGGAAGCCTCGACGACTGTGCCGTCAGGCACCGGGATGCCGGCTGCGCGGTAGATCTCCTTGGCAGCATCCTTGTTCGTGCCGAGAGCAGAGGCAAGGACGCCGGAGAACGTATACGGGATATGCAGGATCTCGAGCAGGCCCTGGATGCAGCCATCCTCGCCGTAGCGTCCATGCATAGCAAGGAAGGCAACATCATAGTTGCCGGACGAGATCTTGGAGATGAAGTCGGAATCTGCAACATTCATGAGCTCGAGGTGGGCAAAGCCTGCCTCCTCGAGGGCGTGCATGCAGTTCCTTCCGGAATCCATCGAGATATCGCGCTCGTCCGACCAGCCGCCAGCCAGCACTGCGACACGGAGCTGCTTGATTTCATCCCTCGTCATGTGAACTCCTTTGAGCCCTCACGCTCTGATGAGCAGCAGGGCGAAGATGTGAAACAATGTACTGAGTTACTAGAGGATACATCTCCTCAGCCACCAAACGGAGAAGAGAGAACCATATGGTTTCAAACCAGAAAAGTCCTACGTCAGGAGAGAGTCCTGCCGCACGTCCCGATATCCATACGCTTTCGCACAAGCGGCTCGCAGAAGTCATCGAGGAGCTCGGAGAGCCAGCGTTTCGCGTGAAACAGATCGAGTCCTGGGTCTGGGAGAAGAATGCCCAGAGCTTCGACGAGATGACAAACCTGTCGAAGGCACTGAGGGCAAAGCTCGAAGAGCGCCTCTCCATGGGCAACGCTGTCGAGCTTGCACGCCAGATCTCTGCTGACGGCAGCCGCAAGTACCTGCTCCAGTTCCCCGACGGCACGACGGCAGAGTGCGTCGGCATGCCGACAAAGAACAGGCTTGCTGTCTGTGCCTCGACGCAGGCAGGCTGCGCCATGGGCTGTGCCTTCTGCGCGACAGGCAAGGCGGGACTCACCCGCTCGCTCACGTCCTCCGAAATCTACCAGCAGGTCATGCATGTCGCAGACGACTTCCAGACCCGTGTGACGAGCGTCGTCTTCATGGGCCAGGGCGAGCCTTTCATGAACTACGACAACACGCTTGCAGCGCTCAGACGCCTGAACGACCCTGAGGGCGCTGGCATCGGTGCCCGCCACCTCACCGTCTCCACCTGTGGCGTCATTCCTGGCATCATGCGCTTCGCGAACGAGCCGGAGCAGTTCACGCTTGCCGTGAGTCTCCACTCTGCAAACCAGAGCACCCGCAACAATCTCATGCCGGGCGTCAAGAATTACTCGCTTGTCCACCTCTATGAGGTGATGGGCGAATATGTCGACAAGACCGGACGCCGCCCGACCTATGAGTATGCTCTTATCGACGGCATCAACGACAACGACGACGAGCTTGGTGCCCTCTGCGACTTCACGCGCGGCACGCTTGCCCATGTGAACATCATCCAGCTGAACGATGTTCCTGGCTCTCCATTCAAGCCCGCTACCCAGGAGCGTGCAGAGCAGTTCGTGCAGCAGCTCGGACGTGTCGGTGTCGAGGCAACAATCAGGAACTCCCGCGGCGCCGATATCGATGCGGCCTGCGGCCAGCTCTCTCAGAACTACTACCGCCAGCTTCAGTAAAGAATCTGCAGATAGATGAAGGGGTACTAGAACGTTTGTTCTAGTACCCCTTCTCATTAGCTGTTGGATCCGCTCAGTATCCGAGGCTTTCCCACTGCCGTTCGACCGCTTCGCGGTTTGCCTCATTCTCTTCAGCAGTCGGATCTGCCGGCTTGCTTGCAGCCACCATATCCTGGATCTTATTGACTGCTCCCGACACCGCATCCTTCATGCTTGAAAGCTTTGCCTTCGTCTCAGGCGTCAGGACATTGCGGTAGATATAGATGCCGCCTGCCACGAGGATGGCAGACTCGACAACGGTACGACGGAACTTGCCCATCACTCCCCCATCTCCGATCCTGCGGCACGCTGGAATGCTTCGATGATGCGTGCCAGATCGTCTTCATCTCCGAACTCGATCTCTATCTTATGCTTCCCGCCACGGGAATCTTTCACACGCACCTTCGTGTCGAGAATCTCCCTGAGCTCTCGTGCAGCCTGCTTGTAGCTCTGCGGTGTCGGTGGCTTGAGAGCTTTGGGTTCTTTGCTGACAGAAATCAGCGAAGCAAGGTTTTCTGTCTGACGAACCGTCAGGTTCTCCTTTACGACACGCTCAGCAAGGGCGATGCGGCCTTCTTCGTCAGGCACTGCGAGGATGGCACGGGCATGCCCCGGAGTGATCTCCCCCCTTGCCAGATAGCCCTGCACCTCTTCCGGAAGATCGAGAAGACGGAGCGTATTGGCCACCGCAGAACGGGACTTGGAGAGGACCTGTGCCACCTTCTCCTGCGTCCAGCCTTTCTGGTCGACGAGCTGGCGGAGGCCCTGAGCCTCTTCGACTGGATTGAGGTCGGCACGCTGAAGGTTCTCAATCAAAGCAAGCTGGAAGACATCCTCATCCGAGATATCGCGGATGACTGCAGGGATCTCCTTGAGCCCAGCAAGCTTCGATGCCTGATAGCGTCTCTCCCCTGCCACGATCTGGTAGGTACTGCCCGTCTTGCGTACAAGAATCGGCTGCAGCACGCCGTGCTGCTTGATGGAATCAGCAAGCTCCTGGAGCTTCTCCGCATCGAACTCCTTGCGGGGCTGGTCAGGATTCGGCTCGATCTTGGAGATTGGCAGCGTTGCATTAGCCTTTGCGGGACCTACTTCAGCATTGGCCTCTCCCATGAGGCTTTCGATGCCACGTCCCAGTCCTTTCCTAGCCACGACGCGTCACCTCCTTGGCAAGCTTCATATATGCAAGAGAGCCCTTGTTCACACGCGAATACATCGTGATAGGAAGACCGTAGGATGGAGCCTCTGCAATCTTCACGGAACGCGGAATCATATTCTTGAAGACCTTGTTGCCGAAGAACTTGCGCACCTCGTCGACAACCTGCTTCGAGAGCGTCGTTCTCGAGTCATACATAGTCATGAGAACGCCGAAGACGTCAAGCTCTGGATTCAGATGTTCCTGAACCATATGCATGGACTCCATGAGCTTGGAGACGCCCTCCAGTGCATAGTACTCGCACTGGATAGGAATCAGGATGGAGTCCGCTGCCACGAGCGCATTTATGGAAAGCAGGCCAAGCGAAGGCGGGCAGTCGATAAAGACGAAGTCGAATTCATCCTTGATCGGGTCGAGCAGGTTCTTCAGGCAGTACTCGCGCTTGTCGGTATTCACAAGCTCGATCTCAGCACCAGAGAGCTGCACGGTAGCCGGAACGACAAAGACATTCGGCTCGCAGGTATCCTGAATCATGGAATCGATAGGCTGATCATTCAGAAGGGCGTCATAGATATCGTATTCAAGCTCTTCCTTGTCAATCCCATAGCCAGATGTCGTATTGCCCTGCGGGTCGAAGTCGACAACCAATACCTTGCGCTTGTTCTCGCCAAGTGCTGCAGAGAGGTTGATGGCAGTGGTCGACTTCCCTACTCCGCCTTTCTGATTGATGATTGCGATGACATGCGTAGGCTTCTCTTTGTTGAACCGCTTCTTGTCCTGATATCCCAAGTCTGCTCCATTTCGTCTGCATTCGCTTGCCGTACAAGGACTATCTTACCTTCTCAGAAGGCCAGCAATGGCTCTCCCCTCTTCGCTGCAGAGATTTTCTGTTTCACGTGAAACACGTATATATCTCCATGTATTTAGCCAATGTCGCTCTTCCACCAATTGCATATCTTCAAGATGCTTGTTCATCATGTTTCACGTGAAACATTATCTAATCCATCTCTCATGATGTGCTTCGATACAATTGAATGTGCTGCTCATCTTCTTGCGTGTTCCACGTGAAACAGATACATCATGTATCTCGTTGATAGACATACGTAGAATCCGCAAATGAGGGAAAGACAGCTCATCAAAATGTTTCACGTGAAACTTATCCAATACCGTCTATTACGTGTAACCAGCCTGTCGAGTTCACCAAGATCTGGCATCGTATTCGCTTTGCATGTCTTTCGATAGATATATGCAGCAAGCCTGTAGCATTCGAGTATCGAAAATTTTCCTTTGCAAGATAGTACCAATGGAATTTAGCGTGTCTATCTATGAGCAATCGGCAATGTGACCTCAGAAAGATATTCTTAGTTAAGGCAACATCTACCTTGCTTTGGGTCTATTGACTAATCCAGTCATATAGAAATTATTAGGCTATTTGAATAGTCAACCAGAGTGCGGACGTTCGCGCTTCCTTGAGCTGCGGTAATG
>ERZ791908.234-NODE-234-length-71520-cov-10.853019_pt1 | contig 71520 bp, 70 predicted proteins | sample MGYA00510144_ERZ791908 | MGnify/ENA primary metagenome ERZ791908 (study PRJEB30046, sample SAMN00792105) | human gut metagenome | study: EMG produced TPA metagenomics assembly of the A metagenome-wide association study of gut microbiota in type 2...
AAAATCACTATGGATTTTTTACTCAAGTGTCCAACTTGATTTTACAATCAACCAAAATAACACCATCATCCGTCAGCAGATTCCTCGCCAGCATCAGTCGGGAATAAATCATGCTGCACCAGTCGGAGTGGAAGCGTCCGTTGGTGTCGGTGTTCTTGAACAGGCGGTTGTCGTCCTCGTCATACATTCCCATCTGCTCGTTTTCTTCTTCCTGCGAGCGCATGAAATCATCGGCATAGATGAAGTCGTTGCCGGTGTTGTACGGCGGGTCGATATAAATCATCTTCACCTTGCCGAGATAGCTCTCCTGCAACAGCTTGAGAACTTCCAGATTGTCGCCCTCGATGTAGAGATTTTCGGTGGTATCCCAGTCCTTGCTTTCCTCCACGCAAGGGCGCAGGGTCTTGCGGATGGGCTTGTTGGCTTCCACAATCGCCGCCTTCTTGCCCACCCATGTAAACTCATACCGCTCATCGCCATCCACCACGTCCGGCGAGAGCATCTGCTTCAGCAGTTCAAAGTTGATCGCCCGCTTGATCCCGCCGTGTCCGTCCGAAGCCTCGGTGACGCAGTTCGGGAACAGGGCTGCAATACGGTCTATGTTCTGCGCCGTCATATCCGGCGATTCCATGCGTAGCTTATCCATTTGTGGTTCCTCCCATTTTTATTGCATACTGCTCAAAACCTACATCGTCAATATAAGCCTTTTGCGCATCACCGAAGATTACGGATTTTCACTTTGTCTGCAATTGCGCTCGTTCTCTTTTCAAAAGCCATATCTACATATTTTTCAGGGTTAGAAACAAAATCTTCCCATTTCACAAGAACACAGTAGCGTTCATCGTCTGACCAAGCGCAGCCAGAGTGAGGTTCAATGTAGTAGTTTTTGCTAAACTCACGAATCACTGTCGAATCGTTCATTACAACTGTGTTATGAGTTCCACCACATTTCAGGCACTGATAAGTTCCCTTATAGATTTGATCATACATTTCGGGAAGAACAACTCCCAAAATTCCATTTCGAGTGTTACCTTCACCATTGTAGAGTGAGGCCTGTAATTCGCGTTCTATAAAATAGTTTTTGCGCCGTCCCATATAATCGAATCCTTCGTTTTCAGACGAATGCGTTCCGATGAGAAAAACTGTTACCGTGGAGTCTTTGAGATAGTCTTGACGGATTGTTTTCATAATGTAGTCACCGTCATAACTATCGATCACTCGATCAAGTCCTTTGTTGATTATATCCGAAACGGAAAAGAGGTCATCTATTTTGTTGCGATACCACTGATCCTCTTTTTTGAATGAAATAAAACACTTATGCGCCATATTTAATCCCCCCATCATTCATATTGCTTCTTTATTTCATACAGATTAACCTTGCTCAGACAGTCATTTGTCAGAACAACCTTTGCTTTTGCCGGATATTGAAATCGGATGCGACTTACTTTGAATGTCCAAATCATTATTTCGAGCAGTTCTTGATCGGTTATGTTTTCATAACCCCGAAATCGCGTGATTCCCGAACCTAACAACGGTAAAACCACAGTATTTCCTCCATAATGAATATCGCACTCATTCCACATATTCATAAGACAGTCAATATAGTCGTTGATCTCTAAAAAAGCTCTGTTATTCTCGTCAAAATGGGTAAACGCGAGTAGAAAAAACTCTCCATTTTTCACAATCGTTCCCAGCTTATATCTTGACGTTTTACCATCTTTCCTTTTGGATTCACCAATGATTTGCTCTGCTGAATGAGTATCAGCGGAAATAATCGTATCCAATTCGGATGCCTGTGGATAAAAGCGAGTTATGTACTTCCCATTAAGTGTTTTTTTTGAAATAACTACATCGTCTACTTGAGTATCAAAGAACTCGTTGAACGCGATAACCTTGAATCCCTTTTCCTCAAAAATATCCCCAGGCTCGATTTCCAACGTTGAATTGTTGATGTTAAGTGTAATTTTTTTGATGTGATTAGCCTTATACCAAATTATTAAGAACGCAATAATGAGGCAACCGACAAAACCAATAAAGAAGGCAGTCTCTTTGCTGTCTGGTATTTTCAGAAACAAAAACAGGAGTGATGCAATAACACTTATTGCCGAAAGGACAGCGTAGTACTCCTTCCAAAGATTTCGATTTAGTATTTTAACCTTCATTTTGTAACATCCCCCATCAATTTTCTTAGCTGTTTCAACTCGGCATTCATTTCCATCTGCCGGTTAAGCTGCTTTTCACGCCGCATTTTGCTTTCCAGCGCGGCGATCTGCTTTTCAAGCTGCTTTTTCTTTTCATCCCGCTCGACGGACTCTTTCAGGCTTTCGCCGGAATCCGCTTGCAGCTTGTCCCCGGCGATCTGGCGGACAAGGCTTTCATAGACGGTATCCATGTTCAAACCGTCAATGCGGAGCTGCAATTCATCCTCCGGCATCCAGTCGGTATGATAATAACGGTTGACTTTGAAGGCGCTGCTGCCGGATGCGGCAGCTTCCTTATATCCAATCCAAGCCTGTGCTTTTCCGTCACAAGTCAGAATAAAGAGAATATGATATGGGATTTCCTTGTCGATCTGTTTCAACACAGCCTCATCAAGCTTTGGCTCGTTCAGGCGCACTTCGAACACTTCAACCTCTGACACAACCTCACCCGCAGCGATGTTGAGTGTAGAGGCGGCAAGTTTGTTTCGCCAGTATACAAGGCGTATCTGATCGACAAACACACGCCGTAGGGTAGTAGAAACATCGAGGTTGTCATAGAACTTTTGCTTCGGTATTCTTTTGTTAAATTCCGTAGATATAGGAAACCCAAGCATTGTAAGCCCTCCTTATTTCACAACCAAGAAGCAGATCAGCTCGAAATCATCCAGTCCAGACACCGCACTGAGCAGGGCGGTTGTTCCTCCGCTCTTGAACAGGCTGTCAATATCGTTTTCTTCTTTCACGTCGATAATAGAATTGATCGCCTCACTCAGCAGCTCAGAGACTTCGCCCATTTTGCGCCCATCATCGGTTTCGTCATTGAACCGCTTGCAAAGCTCCATGCACGGCTCGCTCTTGCCACGACAGAGCAAACGCATGGTGTCGAGCAGTTTTTTCGGATTGAGGTAATCGCAGACGATTTCGCCTTCTTCACTGATATAGACCATGTAAAATGGATGAATCCGGTTCCGGTTGTCAATGTTCACGCTGTCGTTGATGTTGCGGAGGACAAAGATCACACCGGCAGGAGAATCCTCTGTCTGCCCGACAACGGTGTGCAGACCCTTTGGCGCGGTTTCGATGTCCTCGTGCTGCTTCATGTATTCCAGCAGATCGAGTCGGAACTCGTTTAATCCCAAATCCATAATGGAGATGCCGCTGGTCATGTCTTCAATGTCCACGACTTCTTCTTGCAGCCGTTTGAGCTGCGCACGGCGGTATTCAAGGTCGCCCTTTTCCTCAGCATTGATCAGGTCATCGTCACCGGTGGAGGTCATAACCGAAATCTTCATGCGGGTCTCCACGCGGCTTTTCAGGTTGATATATTCGTCGAGATCCATATCCGGCCAGAAGTTTACAAGCTGGATATGGTCGTTCTTGCTGCCGATACGGTCAATTCTCCCGAAACGCTGGATGATGCGCACAGGATTCCAGTGAATGTCGTAGTTAATGAGGTAGTCACAGTCCTGCAAGTTCTGACCTTCGGAGATACAGTCAGTCGCAATCAGAATGTCAAGCTCATCCTTGCTTCCGGGCAGTAATACAGACTTTCCTTTGGAAACGGGGGAGAAACAGGTCAGCACCGTGTTGAGGTCTGCTCGCAGCTTCGGTATGGTTGTCTTTCCGTCAACCGTGCCGGTGATCTCGGCTGTTTCCAAACCGTAATTCTCTTTTGCAAATTTGCTGACGTTCTCATAGAGGTAGTCAGCGGTGTCGGAAAATGCAGTGAAGATGATAATCTTCTTATTACCGGGGTTGATGGGATGCTCGATTTTCTTCCGAATCAGCTCGAACAGCGTTTGCAGTTTTGTGTCATGCTCCGGCGTGATGTCAGCAATCATGAGAGACAGCAGTTCCAGATTCTCTGCGTCCTTTTCCAGCTCACGCATCCACGAAACATAGTCCATATCCGCAAGGTCAATTTTAACTTTCTTGCCGACTGAAAAGAAATCGGTGTTCTGATCGTCATAATCGAAATCTTCTGTGCCGGAAATCTCGGTCAGATTCAGAACACAGTCTCCGGTCTGATAATTTTTGATTGTCTCAATCGTATCGTTGATCAACTTTTTAATGCGGTCTATCGTCAGACGGAAAGAGGCAACCGAGCTTTCCAGACGCTTGAGCAAGTTAATGCTCATAAGGCGGCGAATACCTTCCTCACGTCCTTGCTGGGTCAAGCTGTTTCCTTTGTGGTGTGTCATGTCGATGTACTTTGCCAGCTTCGACGGCATGATGTAATTCGAAGGCGTATAGATTGTCAAGCTCAGTGACATGAGCAGACTGTAAATGTCGTTATAGTTGATCGCATCGTTCAAGTCGGTCAGGCAGGGACGCAGCGAAATCGGCGGCAGACGCTCCGGAAATTTCCCAATGTCGGAGGTATTGTAATACTTTTCGATGTGTTTTCTCGAACGGGCAATCGTCACACTGTCCAGAAGTTCAAAGAAATCAAAATCCAGAGTCCGCAGAAGCTCGTCCGTTGTGCGTTCATCGGCAGGGAGCTTACTCCATGCGTTGAAAGCCTTCTGTGCCTGACGGAAAATTTCATCAATGCTCTTCGTTGTATCGAGCTTTTTGTTCATCTGCGATGCATCGCCCTCATAGGCAAGTGCAAGCTGATTTTTAAGGTCAATAAACTTGTTATTGACCGGCGTTGCGGAAAGCATCAGAACCTTGGTTTTTACACCGGCGCGAACGACTTTGTTGAGCAGTTTCAGATAGCGGTTTTCTTTTGCATCCTCGCCGGACACCTCACCGCCGTTACGGAAGTTGTGACTTTCATCAATGACAACAAGGTCGTAGTTGCCCCAATTCAGGCGGTCAAGGTCAATTCCGTTTGACAGCCCATGCTCGCGGGAAAGGTCGGTGTGATAGAGAACGTCATAACGCAGCCGGTCCGCCGCAATGGGATTGTTGATATAGTTGCCTTTGTATGTATTCCAGTTCTCAGACAACTTTTTCGGGCAGAGAACAAGAACGGATTTGTTGCGGTTCTCATAATACTTAATGACCGCGAGCGCAGTGAAGGTCTTACCCAGACCAACGCTGTCCGCCAGAATACAGCCGTTGAATTTCTCAAGTTTACTAATGATGGCAAGAACAGCGTCCCGCTGGAAGTTGTAGAGCATTCCCCATATTTTGCTTTCCTTGAAGCCCGTTGCTTCATTGGGCAGCTCGTCCTCCGAAACATCATCAAGGAACTCTTTGAAGATGTTATAGAGCGCGACAAAATAGATATACTCCGGTGCGTTCTCACGATACGCGGCGGAGATATTCTCAATCACAATATTCGTGACTTCTTGCAGCTTTTTCTTGTCATTCCAGAGTTGTTCAAAAAGACCCAGAAAGTAGTTGGCGTTCTCAAAGCTCTCAGTCTTCTGCACTGGATAATAGGCGTTGTTGCCGCGCTCACAGCCAAGATCGACAGTGGTGAATCCATTGATCGGCATATAGGTGCTTTCATCGACCGTCATGAAGCCCATCATTTGCTCCTGTGTGACGTTTGATTTGAAAACCGCCTTGCGTCCGATCCAGTCCGCACACTCCTTGGCGATCGCTTTTTGGGTCAGCTCATTGCGGAGTTTTACTTCAAACTCAGTGCCATACAGACTGCTTTCTCTTGAAATGCGAGGAATATAGAACTCCCGCTGTGCCTTTGACGTCTTCTCGGTTACAAATGTTGGCGAGGTGAAAATGAAACGTAGCTCGTCAATACCCTCAAGCTGCTTTTTGAGTTCCTGATACGCATAGATTGAAAAGCAAGCGGCGGCAACGGACATCTTACTGCCTTTATGAATACCCACTTGCAGATCGTCCTTGACGGTCTTGTTTATGTTATCAATAATCTGCATTTCATCACCTCATTGAGACACAACCGTCTCCAATCCCAAATTATAGCATAAAGGCTGTACGAAAAACGGGACTCAGTTTCCCGCTCGCACAGCTTCGCAAATATCCCCGATGTCACAATCCAGATACTCACAAATGCGCAGCAGGACAGAGAGGGCAACATCCTCGCCCTTGTTGAGCTTACTCATTGTTCCGGCAGCAAGACCTAAATCTCTTTTCATCCTGACCTTTGTAATGTCTCGCTGGATGAGAAGCATCCAAAGTTTTTTGTAACTGATCTTCATATAAGCACCTCTTGCATTTACATCTGTAAGCTGATATAAGGAATCAGTTTATATTATAGCAGAAATAGTCGATCTTTTCAATCGGATGCTCTAAGGATTAACAAAAAAGTTCCAACTTCTTGGACTGCCCCTTTTATCCACAATCTACGCATATAAAAGCGGGCCTGACATCAAAACAGTCAGACCCGCTTGGGTTACTCGCGCTGAGGAGAACGCTCCTGTCTTTGCTCCTGATCTTCATCAATTCGGAGCAGCATATCCACATTGGCCTTAATGGTATCTATCTGCTTCATTTCTCTTTTCAACCTTGCCCGCTCATCATATAGTCTTTGTTGCTCATCAGTGATCCGTTGCTGCTCGGCTTGAAGAGCTTTGAGACTTGGCAGTTTTTGATCGCCCTGCATAGCGAGCAATGTACTTTTCGCAGCCTCGAAGATGACAAGTTCTGCTTCGTGCTTTGCCCTGAATGCTGGCTTGTCTTTGGCCTTCATGTAGGCATCGTAGACCGATTTGAGACGTTGATAGTTGCTGATATTTTTGATGAGAGGCTGCACCTCACGCAGTCGCGCTTCAACCCTTTTCAGCTCTTCACCAGTACGGGCATAGGAGCTGTGAATGTCCTCAACCTTCTTTTCAAGATCAGCATATTGCAGAAGGTTGTTTTCAGTCAGATAGTTGAGCGTTTTCGCAGCTTCTTTGAGATTGTTGATCTTCGCCCAGTGTTCATATCCCTTGCTTTCCTGAGACTTGATGCTGTTCTGAATATCAATGATAAGAGAGACACCTTTGCGGGTAGTCTGCATCTGACGCTTGCGGGGATTGCGTCCCTGAATGCGTTCCTTGATGCGTTCTTCGGTGTAGTTCTCTCCGATGGTTTTTGCTCGTGTGAAACGCTCCTGGCCTTCGGCTCGGAAGGAGATGTATTTGCCGGTTTTGATTTCATATCCGGCATCCTGCATCAGTTTCAGGAACTCATCATAGTCCTTTGCCGTGATGATATTTCGGTCAATGGTCTGCTTGAGTTTTTGCTTCCAGCTCGTGCCTCTCTTGGCTTCGGTGTACTCCTTGTAGCTCATGCCTTTGCCCTGAGAGGGAGGAATTACGGAGAGACCGTTTTCTTTGCAGAGCCGGTCGCTGACCTCGCGCATATCATAGTAGATTTTCTTGTAACTCTTGTATGCGTGATGATCCACAAAGTCCACGGCATTGAAAATCAGGTGATTATGAACATGGTCTTTATCAATATGGGTGGTCAGCACATACTCATACTTACCACCGAGGATTTCGTCCGCAAACTGCTTGCCGATCTCATGGGCAAGCTCCGGTGATACCTCGCCGACATCAAAGGACTGGATGACATGGCGGGCAATAATTTTGACGGGATTCATCCCTTGCTGCTCGGCAATCTTTCGCGTCCATTCAAATTCTTGAGCCGCTGTCTCAGCAGCACATCCATAGGAAGAGACAAGCATTTTATCATCGGTTTTCTCAGGATTCATGATGTACGCAAGAGCCTTGTTCAAAGTTCCTCGGATTGCTTTGATTTTAGTAACTGCCATACTTCATCCAGCTTTCCTTTCAGCTCAACAACATCGTCCTGATAGAAGCGTCCCGTAGAGTTCATCCTTCGGCAGATGCTATTGATATTCGCTCCGATCTTATTGACCGCTGCTGCGAGTTTCTTCTGCTCGGTGTAATCTACTTGGATGATGTAGCCGTCAATCGCCATCTTGCGCAGATAGGCTCCCATATTCTTCGTTTTCAGCATCTCCATTTTCCGCTCTATGATCGTCCGTTCTTCCTCGGTGACCCAGAACTTGAGCTGCACTTTCCGCATTCTGTTTGCCATCGTTCCGTCTCCGTTCTTCGTAATTTATAAGGGTTTGGGACTATCCCAACAAGCAAAAATCAGCAGTTAAGGGGAGGGTTCCCTTAATGCATTTTTCTCCGGTGGGTACTCACCGGATTTGCTTGCTATTCTCTATAATCGTATTCCCCCGTAGGGACTCCCCGTAAAATACCCCTTCACTTTACAACGGACATTTTTATGGCAGTTGGGGGGGTATCAAACGAAAAAAGGCGCTCGAAAGCGGCTTTCTTCGTCGATATGGCAGTTACTTTATCTCCCATGTGAAGGCAACTGTGTCTGATACATCAATGTCATCAGGCTCAATCTCCGGTGAACAGCATTTCTCCATTGCCGCAAGAGGCATGAGGCAGTCTTCCATTTCGTAGCTCGTCCGTGAAACAATGTTCAGTTCGCCCCAGTTGTAGTCGATGGAGATGAGCTGTCCCATCTCGCAGCCTGACGCTCCGCATAGAATCTCAGCCTTTGCTCGTGCATTCAGCGCGGCACTTTTCAGAAGTTCCTCGCTTACCTTTGCAGGATTCTTCACCGTGAAAGCGATGCTCAGTTCCGGATTTGCTCCACTGTTGGCGATTGCTGAAATCACTTTTGCAAGCTGTTTGCTGTCAAAGTCGAATGACAGCTTGAGACGATATATACAGGCATATCCGTCAAACTCGCGTTTGTAGTTTCCTTGCCGATCCTTGACGCTTTCATATCGGGTATCTACATTGAAGCTGGTGGTCTTCAAATCTTCTTTGGTGTACCCTGAACTAACGGCTACATCTTGCAATTTCGATATGCGCTCAGAGGCATCTTTCATTGCTCCATCATAGTCTTTTCGGATAGACTCTATGGTCATTGAAATGGTAATGTAGTCCGGTTTTGCTGATACATTTCCAACGCCTCGAACAGTAATTGTCCTCATCATTTTCTACGCCCATCCTTTCTTGCATTATAGTCCTCGTCAATGCGCTTTTTCCAATCGGCTCCGAGAGGTGTGCTGCAACGAACAGCGCAAATCGCTTCGCTGACTACCTCGTAATTGAGCTGTGTGCCTTCGCTGTCGGAGTGATAGTTCACAGCGCGATCCTCGCTGATGCCGAAGCGCCTTGCTGTCTCAACTGCGTCGATATTGGCACCGAGGAACAGGAACTCCCAACCGTATTTTTCCTTCTGGCGCTCAATCATCTTTTTAACCTTATCGCTGTCATAACGGCGGCTTGCATTCTCCATGCCGTCCGTCGTGATAACAAACATGGTATGCTCCGGCACATCCTCGGCTCGTGCGTACTTATGGACATTACCGATGTGATGGATCGCCCCACCGATAGCATCCAGAAGGGCGGTGCAGCCGCGTACTGTATAGTCATCATCGGTCATTGGCTTGATGTCACGAACATTCACTCGGTCATGAATAACCTCGCTGGTGTTGTCAAAGAGGACAGTAGAAATAAGGGCTTCACCATCTGCCTTTTTCTGCTTCTCAATCATGGAATTAAAGCCTCCGATGGTGTCTGCTTCAAGCCCGCTCATCGAGCCGCTGCGGTCAAGAATGAATACGATCTCAGTTAAGTTCTTTCTCATGTTCAGTACCTCCGTATATAAAAGAAATATGACTGCTCGGTTGTTTACCTTACAGTCATATTATAAGAAAAATCGTATTCGGTTTGGTCGCATGGCAAGCGACAATTACTCAGCCAGCTTGATTTCAAGAATGTCATCAATCGGGACCTTTCTGCCTTCCCGAAAAACGATCATCCTCTCGTATTCGTCGATTTTCTTTACAACGCCCAGCGCATCCACATACGCGCCTCCGGCCTTCTTGCCGTCCGGCTGAAAGTAGGTAATCACAACTTCAAAGTCCTCGCAAAGATGCTCTGCAATGAGCTGAATTTTGTCGTTGATTTCTTCCTTCTCGTAGTCATCGAGTTCAATTTTCTGCTCGGTCAGCCTCGCGGTTTCCTTGATAGCGGCATCATAGCCGGTAAGTGCAGCGAAGGGAGAAAACTGTGCTGCACGATCCATCATGGACATCTGTGGCCGGGTAGCAGAGACATGGTGCGGCAGATCGATTATATCATTGTAGTTGTCAGTCATGGTTTCCTCCGTATTCCGGCCTTACAGCCAGATAGCTTTGATAATCAGCCAAACAATCAGCAGCCACATCAGAATAACTGGTATGGCAAAGTACCATTTCTTCGGCTTGCCGTCCTTCCACATATTTTCTGACTCAGCCTGACAGCGCACCCACACTTTTTTCGGGATCAGCTTGACAGTCAGTGCAATCAGCGCAGGAAGCAAAAGCACATCATCCAGATAGCCAAGCACCGGCACAAAGTCCGGTATCAGGTCGATAGGAGACAGCGCATAGGCAACTGTAACACCGGCAAGTATTTTTGCAAGCAGCGGAGTGTCACGGTCTTTTAATGCATGAAAAACGGCAGGAACATCTTGTTTTAATTTCCTTGCTCGTTCTTTGAGCGTCATGCCTTATGTCCTCCGATTTGCTCATTCCGATCCTTTGCAGTTGCGCCTTCTTCAAGGTTCATGCCTTTCAAAATTGCATTTTTCCCGTACTTCTTTCGGATGGTCAAAACCGCCCGCTGCATCTTGCGTTCGCGCTCAAGTTCGGCTTCTTCCTTTTTCTGCTCGGCTTCACGGGCTGCGTAGTCGGTGAAAAGATCAAGCTGCTCAAATGCGGCATCCGGCTTTGGGGCTGAGGCTTCGTCGATGACATGGTTTGCAACAATGTTCAGTCTGCGGATCAAAAGGTCCTGATTTGCGATCCGGTCAAACATCTCCGATGTGGCATCCAGAATGAGCTTTGTTGAGGAAGTGTGCCTTCCAAGGTTTTGTGTGCCGTGGGAATGCTTCGGTATCTGCCGCCCGTAGTGATCCTTCACAACATCGCCGCGATATTTTTTTCGGCGCTCGGGATCGGTAAGGTTCTCGATGTCGTAGCCGATGGTGACAACGAGCTGGTCTGTGACCAACCCTTTTTCCACCAAGTCCATCACAAGCGAATCGGCCATTTCCCGAAGCACGAGCTTGGCTTTCTCAGCAGTGTATGGCTGATGCAGCACTTGACCTGAGCCAAGGCTGTTTGTACTCGGCCTGTATGCTTTAATTGCTTCAACCGTACAAGGCTCCCAGCCCCACGCATGGTCAATCAGCAGCTCCGCATTCTTTCCGAAGAGCTGGTACAGAAGGTCTTCATTTTGAACAGAGCATCGTGCCACATCGCCCATCGTGAACATCCCGTTCTGTTCCAGCTTCTTTGCGTAGCCGCGCCCCACCCGCCAGAAGTCAGTGAGGGGCTGATGTGACCAAAGCTCCCGCCGGAACCCCATTTCGTCCAGCTCTGCGATGCGTACCCCGTTCTTATCTGCCGGGATGTGTTTTGCCACAATATCCATAGCCACTTTACAGAGAAAGAGGTTTGTGCCGATCCCGGCGGTTGCGGTGATGCCGGTTGTCTCAAGAACATCCAGAATGATCTTCATGGCGAGATCGTGGGGAGACAGCTTATAGGTGTTCAGATAGTCAGTGACATCCATGAACACTTCGTCGATGGAATATACGATGATGTCCTCCGGTGCAACATACTTCAAGTAGACATTGTAAATCCGGGTGCTGTATTCCATGTAATAGGCCATGCGTGGCGGGGCTATAACGAAGTCAATCGCGAGGTTTGGGTTTTTAAGAAGTTCAGAATGGAAGCAGGAGGAACCTTCCAGCTTGTGTCCTGGTGCGTCATGCTGCCGCCCGGCGTTGGCCTCTTTGACCCGCTGCTTGACCTCAAACAACCGGCCACGGCCTGAGATACCGTAGGACTTGAGGGAAGGTGTAACTGCAAGGCAGATGGTCTTGTCGGTACGGCTCTCGTCTGCGACAACAAGATTGGTGTCCAGCGGATCAAGCCCTCGTTCCCGGCACTCCACGGAGGCATAGAAGGATTTCAGGTCGATTGCAATATAAGTTCTCTCCTTCATCTTCATTGCCTCCCTATACGTCCTTATATCAATCCCACGCTATAATCGTCAAATGTCTTCTCGTGAAAAGTAATTCGCCACTCAATATCATGCTGCACAGGTTCAAAATGCAACGCAGAACACGCAGCACAGGGCTTCCCTTGTGAACTTGCTCCAAATACAACCGCTGTTGGTCCGTCAGCTCCGCCGATAATTCCAATACAGGCGGCATTGCTGCTTGCAGAGGGTACGAACGAATCATGGTCGGGCATGATTTCAAGCGGCTTGTCGCTATCCTCACAATCGCTGACTGAGATTTGCTCTGATGCTTCCGGTGAAAGCGTGTAGCGCATTTCGACGAAATGTGTGGGATAAAACCAGCAGCCAGAACCAAAGCTGTTCTTCGGCAAAGTCTGTTGCTCCAATTCCTGTACGGTGAGCGTGTATGCTGTCTGGCTCACTGGATGGACAAAACGGAAGGAATCGCCGGGAGCTTTCAACGTGAAATGCGGGCCGGGGATGGAAACCAGTTGTTGTTCCATGGTCAGAGAAAGCGTCCTGATTTCCGGTCGGCGCTTGCTCGCCCACGGAAAAGCATCTCTGCAAATGACCCATCCGCATGAAGTGTCCAGGCCATAATGCTCCACAGCCCATTTTGCTTCCAACTCAATGCCCATGCCATCCGGCAGACAGGGGTTATATGTCACGGCGCAGCCGTGAGATGCCCGCAGCTTATACCCATTCAGATCCAGTCGTGGATTGAAATGAAAACACAAAGGATTGTCCAGTTCCAGTTCCATCTGCTGCTCCCGTGTAAAGTTTTCGTACGAGTCGCTCTCCTGAGTGAGATTCCACTTTTTCATGAAAGCATGGATTTCATCTGCCTCAACCCGCATACAGAAATCAATCACCAAGCCCTTGCTGCATGAGTAAGCCGCGGGGATTAACCAATGATGTCCCGCCCACTCAAACTGCTTTCCAATGGGAATTTCCTTTCCGGCGTGATCCTTTCCCTGATGCCCCCAGAAGTTGCCTTCAAAATAGACTTTCCATTCCGGCACAATGGGTTCCGCTGCCGGGTTCATATCCACGTCGTAGTAATCTTCCGTGTACTTGATTTTGCTGTAATCAAAGGACGATTGCAGTGATTTGATATACTCCCACGGCTGCTCCATAGCCGTCAAACTCATCTTTTCGGTAATCTCAGAGAGGGTTTTCTTCTGTTCTTCTGTTGCGGGATTCTCCTTCAAAAAAGACTCAAACTGAGCTTTATCCCACATCCATGCCTGTTCCAAGGCGGCAGCATCTCCACACGCCAACAGCAAACGCAAAAAGTCCGTGAAGTCTTCCGCCAGTGGATGGACATAATCTGGGGCTGTATTCATGGGGCTGACTGCAAAAACCATCTCCCCAAAACCTCGAATGAAGCAGTAGTGGATGCCATCTACTCCCGCACAGCCGATGATAATTGCGCTTTTCGGCGTACAAAAATAGGTGCTGGGATCGGTTGATTTCTCCAAACCAACAGATGTGAGATCAATGTGCTTTTTTAGAAACTGCGAATAAGTTGTTGCCATATAAAATATCTCCTAAATCAATCATGCCCCGAGCAAACTCTGATCGAAGGCGAACAGAGCCTCGTTTATTTCAAAGACATTGTAGTTTTCATTCTCAATGAAATACTCAATGATGATGTCGAACTTATTGGAATGAGACAGTGCAAAGCCAGCCTTCATGAGCATATCCTTTGTCTCATCAAGTGACAGCTCAAGAGCAATGGCAAAGGCAATAGCCGTAGGCTTGCTCGGTTTATAGAGCTTGTCTGACCGAATCTTCGAGAAGAGCTTGCGGTCAATGTTGGCTTTCTTGTAGCACTGTGCGTCCGTCATGCCTTTCTCGTCGATCTTGCGCAGCAGCATCTCGGAAAAGCTCTCATCAATCTGCCCCAGCGCCTCATCCAGAGATTTTGTTTTCTTAGGCGCTGCCATCGGCATAGACAGGATAGGCTCAATCGCTTCGTCGGCTTCTTCACAGACCGACGCTTCGCAAACCGACTTCATATCCCGAAGGGCATTCAACCGGCGCAGACGCGCAGAATAGTTGTCGGAATGCTCGTCCACATAGTTATCGTCTATGTACTCGACAATATCCGCATAGAGCTTACCGCTGATCTGATATGCCTTCCTGTCAAAGATGACGATGTAGACAGTCATATCGTTTTCAAGCAGGAACTCGCTGATCGTATCAATGGCAATTCTGAGTGCCTGGTCTTTTGGATAGCCAAAAATACCGGAAGAGATGAGCGGGAATGCAACTGTCTCGCATTTGTTTTCCCTTGCCAGAGCAAGAGATGTCTGATAGCAGGAGATGAGCTTATCTCGCTCACCATGCTTGCCGTCCCGCCAGTGGGGGCCTACGGCATGGATCACATACTTGCAGGGCAGTTTGTAGCCCTTCGTAATCTTGGCGCTGCCGGTTTCACATCCGCCCAGCGTTTTACATTCAGCCAGAAGTTCCGGTCCTGCAGCACGATGGATGCAGCCGTCAACGCCACCACCGCCCAGAAGCGATGAATTGGCAGCGTTGACAATTGCGTCCACTTTCATTTTTGTGATGTCATTTCTGACGATTTGAAGAGGCATGAAACCACCTGCCTTTCTGATCTACAAATTGGAATTGTCTAAAATAGTAAGGCCGTACCGCTTACTATTTTTTCTTTTACTGCTGAAACAGTATCTTTGATTGAATGCGTCATTAACTTGTTTCATTAAATCATATATATCCATTTGTACCACCATTTATAAAACTTTCTTTATTTTATCAACTTGTTCTTCTACTTCTTCCGGATAGTTTTTAACCATATCATCACTTCCTTAATTTTTCATCTTTGCGAGTTCTTATATAAATCTCTTTTCTACCTTTTTCTATAAAATCAGGTCTATTATTTTTAATACCATATACAATAGTTTCTATTGGATAATATTGTTCTACAACATCTTGATATTCCTTTGCTTTTGAAATATCAATATTTCCGTATAATCTTAATATATCTTCTCCAAAAGACACGCCAATTTCTTCTTCACTATCTTCTAGCAAATATATGAAATCACAGTATTCATCTATAATTCCAGAATCTCCAAAATCTATTACACCACATAATCTATTTTCATCATCAAGTAATAAATGATTACAACTAAAATCATTATGGCATAAGCATTTTTTACCATCAAATATAGTTGTACTATTTAATCTTTGCATAAATTCTTCTACATATTGTTTTTCAATATCAGTAAGACTATCATATATTGTTTCTTTAAGTAATTGATATTCTTCTAAAACATTTTGTTTATTGTCTATCGTATATGAACTTATTTCACTATAATCTAAATCGTGCATTTGTCTTAAAAACATAGCAATATCTTGCTTTAATAATTCTTGCTTTTCTTTTGATAAGGCAAAATATATTTCTGGTGTTAAAAAAGTTCCTTTAATTTCTTTATATCCTAAAATAGATAATTCTTCACTTATATATGAATATTCTATATTTGGTATTTTAATATTTGTATTTAATTTTTTGTTTAGAAAATCATATATTGCTTTTTCTTTTTCATACCCTTTTTTCTTATTAGCACTAAATTTGATTTTGAAAACATATTCATTATTTACAATGTATGCTTTGCTGTCATAACCCTCACCAATCAACTTTATACTATCAACAACTATATTGCATTTTTCTTCTATTATCTTTTTTATATCCATTAGTTTTTCTCCTTAAAATCATACACATAAATAATTTCATCATCTACTTTATTTATTCCTCCTGCTTTTTCATAACATTTACAAGCAGAAATATTGCTTCTATTCGTTATTAAATACATTTTATAACAATCAATAGTTTTAGCATAATCACGAGCAAATGATATTAAACCCGTTCCATAACCTTTGCCTTGATAATCAGGCATAACATCAATATTGTTTCAACTAATTCAATATTTGTTTCTCTATCTAACTTTGAGCGTTCGATAGCTCGCTTCATGGTTTCTTCTTTACTTGCCCTTAAAACGATATAGTGTACTTCATAATGCTCTTGAACAATGTTGAGCCACGGCTCTAAAAACCACGGTCCTACAATGCCATCTACAATTACATCATATCCACCACGAGCATATCGCTTCGCAGCTTCTAAAAACGCTTCAATGACAATCAAATTTTGCTCATTTGATTCTGGCAAATGCGGTGGTATTGCCCCTTTACTCAAATAATGATAAAAGTCATCTGTGTGCATATGCACAGACTTTTCCAAATCTGATTCTTTTGCAACAGCAGATGCCGTTGTAGTTTTTCCTGTCCCCGGCGCACCTGTGATTACAATAATTCTACCTTGATTCATCTATATTTTACCTCCACAAATCCCGATTTGTTTGTCTCTTAAATATGTAATCCATCAACCCAAGCTGCCAACTCTTCATGGCTGGTGCTGTGATTGAAGACTTTTCCCGCAATCAGCTTTGAACCTTTGCAGCTTGAAGCAAGCCGTTCATTGGTCTTACCCATGCCGCTCCCGCCGGAGGTAGCAAAGGGAATAATGGCTTTGCCGGTCAAGTCATAGCTTTCAAGGAAGGTGTTGATGATATGGGGAGCCACATACCACCAAATCGGGAACCCGACAAATACGGTGTCATAGTCATCCATGTTGTCACGCTTACCGGCGATAGCAGGACGGGATGCCGGATCGCTCATCTCAATGCTGCTTCGGGATTTCTGATTTGTCCAGTCAAGATCAGCCTTGCTGTAAGGTGCCGCCGGTTCGATTTCGTATATATCCGCACCGATGGCCTCAGCCAATGTTTCGGCCACTTTGGCTGTCACGCCGGATGCGGAAAAGTATGCCACAAGTTTTCTGCTCATTTCTGTTGTTTGCCTCCAAATCTATTCGTCTTCTTCATTCAGCACTGCTTGTAGCAGCTTTTCCAGAAGATCGATCATCCGATTCAAGTTCATGCCTTCCTCTTTGGTTTGTCCCATGTGGTCAAGCACAGCTTTGAATGCCGTAGTCCTGTCCACTTTTGTTTCTGTGTCAAAACGGTCAAGAATACTCTTGATGATTAACGCGGCTTCCAACTGTTCTTGTGTGAGTTCAGGCATTTTTAAGAGTTCAGCCATCCCTTCATTCTCCATGATTGTTTCGTATTTCAGGTAATCGTATTGCTCATCCGTCATCAACTCCTGAAAATAGTTGATCATGATATGGATGCGGAATCCGCAGTTTTCTTCGGGGGTAATGCAGACATAATGTGCCTTTTCCCCGATCTCTTTCAAAAGAGACATATCCTCTTCGCAATCAAACTCTATCATCCTAAGATACAAATTGATCTCAGAATGGAAATGCTGGTAGTCCACAACTGCATGAATCCGTCCGTGATGCTCCTGAGCAAATTGATCACAGCGTTCCAGCAGATATTCGTAATTTACCTTATCCTCCGGCACAATGATCTTTGGTATAGCATCCATTTTCTTCCCGAAGGAGGCGAAGAATCCATCCGGTTCCATAGCCTTTTCGTAGATTGCATCAGCATAGCCATTGTCTTCTGATGCGAGTTCATAATTTCGGTCAAAAACGATATTCTCCATGCTGTGTTCCTGCTCTTTTCTTATTTGTCTGTCTCTGTAATTCCGTATTCAATCAGGATATTCTTCTCTGCATAATGCGGATAGACAATTCCCGTCATTTCGTATTGATACCGTTTGACGCGCCGAAAGTCCTTGATCGGCTCAGGCGCGAATGCTGCCGTCTCAAAATGCTCATATTCCGGCATACCGGCCAGATCATCGGCAGCAGCCTTGATCAGCGCGTCAGTCACTTCGTTGATGTCCTTTCCGTACTCAACAGCAACAAGCTCATGCTTGCGGACATCCTTATCAATGCTCCCAAAAGAGCGGTACAGAACATATTTCATAGCATCCTCCCAGTTGGCATCAGCCCTCCGGCTTGACATTCCTGAGAAAGTCAGAGCGGGGTACATAGGGCAGATTCAGCCGCCAGCCCATGCGGTTAAGCTCGTGGAGCTTGATCAGCATGAGATTGATATTCGTATTCATCATTGCGGAGAGCTGCACGACATCGTAGCCCTGCTGCATATTGTCGATTAGCTCATCATCGTCGATAATCAAATGAGCCGCAAACGCATTTGCCTCGTATTCCGGCTTTGAGCGCATATCAAACAGGACAAACTCCGGCAAGGTATTGTTGCCTTTGGCAAGGTCCCGGTGGAAAACATCATGCCCGATCTCATGTCCGCAGACCATCTGCATGACCATTTCCTCCATTTTCGAATTCAGAAGAATATGCCGTTCCTTATGGCGGTATGTATACATCCCCAGAAGATCGTTCAGGTTGTCAAGGTAATGCACATAGATACCAAGCTCACGGGCAATCTTCAAAGTGTCCCTTGTTCCGCAGCTTTTCACAATGCTTTGCGCCTTGTTGTAGATTTCCTCGGAGCGAATAATCACGGAACGCTCACCCCCTCGGTGTTACAGATTTCCAATATAATTCTATCAAAGCACAAGTACAATAAAACGGACAGACGCATCAAGTCCCTGCTTCACCGCTGCCTTTTTTGTACTTCTTGGGGGTGTACTTCTCGACATTGCGGGCTTTGGACTCCCAGTAAATATCCTGCAATGCCTTCATAACCGCATCTTTATCCTGCTCGGAGAGTGTACCGCCAGCAAACAGGCCGGACATCCCATCGATCAGCTCCTGAGCCTGCTTCATGCCGCGAGAACCGTACTGTTCAGATGCTTCAACTACAAACTCTTCATCATCTGTCAGAAGGTAGTTGACATCCACGCCGAAAAAGGCAGCGATCTTTCGATATGCGTCTTTCGTGCGGGGAAAAGAAATACCGTTTTCATATCGGGTGATCATGCGCCTGTTGATTCCCAGAGCATCGGCCACTTCCTGCTGTGTCATTCCTTTTTTCTCTCGTTCAATCTTGAACTTCTCTCCGAATGTCATTTTGGTAATCACTCCTGTTCACAAAAAGTTTGCGACTTTTAATTGCTCATATCTATTGACAAAGGCACTTCAACTGCGTATAATTATTATTGAGCAATTTAACTGCTCATATTTTACCGCGAATTGCTCATCCTGTCAAGTGGAGTGGGCAAAAATACAAGAAAAAGTTACAAATCAAGGTGCTTTTTCGGCGGACAAGCTGCCGCAGCATCTTAGATCAGACTGTCGGCGGCATCAGCCGACAGTAGAAAGACGGGAGTGAGTTTGAAGATGGAGATGCAGTGTAGGAAAGCGTATGTCTCAGTCAATCTTGATGTCGATGAAGAAGGCACAATCCGTCCCCGGTTTATCCGTTGGAGGAACGGACGCATCTTCGAGATTGATGAACTACGCTATAAATGCCGCGCCACATCTAAAAAGGTTGGTGGAGGCGGCATCCGTTATACCGTTATGATTCACGGAAAGGAGGCTTACCTGTTTCACGAAGGTGACAAGTGGTTCGTCGAAGAAAAGGAGGGCTGCTCATGATACTATCACATAAGCAGATCGAAGAAATAGCGGCAGCCGTGACCAAGGACTTCAATGAGTTCTTTTTCGGGAAAGATGCTGACAATGAGAGGTCAACTGCTCAGGCAACACCGATTGACCAGTTTGCCAAGGATTATCTCGGCTTGAGCGTTTCATTTGCGCATCTATCCTCTGACGGAAGCCTATGTGGGCTGACCGCTTATGCCGACACTGAGTACACCATAGAGGAACAGGGCGTTAAGCGGACAATCCCGCTGAAAGCAAATCAGGTTCTTTTGGATTTGAGCTTTATTCAGCCTGGACAGGTTCATGCTTTGTGCGGGAAGCGGAGATTTACCCTTGCCCATGAATGCGCTCATCAAATCCTGTTCGGGATGGAAAGCGATAATGATAAGAGAACGCACGAAAGCAAATATGCCCCCAGAGCGGCATATTCGCTCCGTGATCTCAAGACCCGCGAGGATTGGAATGAATGGCAAGCTAATGTGTTAGGCGCTGCCATTCTAATGCCCCAAAAGGAAATCGACATTGCCATGAGGCAATTTGCCCGTGGCCGTGTCCTCAGGAACTACGAGGGGAGGTTTAATTATATTGATTGTTTATCCCTGACCCTGCTGTGCCAGACTCTCGGAGTTTCCAAGTCCGCAGCCATTATCCGGCTGAGACAACTCGGCTACATCGAAGACCGCCCCTTTGCGGAGTATGACGATCCGTTGGAGGTGTGGCCATGAGCAGAAGCATCCGGGTTTCCGAGCCTTCGCCGGAAATGCAGATAAAGATACAGAGGGCGCGACGCGCCATAACAAATCAAAAGATGCGCATGATGAAATGCCCCTATTGCGGGCATAATTCCATCGCCGTATTTGAGGACACAAAAGGCCATGTCCAAGCAAAATGTAAGGCTTGTGGGCGTGAGACAGTCTTTGATGTCCTCAGCATGAGAAGGTTAAAACTCCGTCTGAAAGGCCGGAGATAATAACAAACAATAAAATATTATGATTGCTGTGCTGTGGAGCCGCTGATTGGTGAGTCTTCCTAATGCCGCATGAACAGAGTTTTCGGACTCTGTTTTATCGGCATGGGATCACAACTCACCGTCATGCGGCTCTTATTTTGTCTCGTCCTTCCGCTGCTCCGCGCCAGCGGAAAGGACAAGACAATGAGAATCCCCAAAACCCCTATCGAGTTTGACTATGACCTCTGGACTACGGAGGACGGCAAGTGCATGGTGCGGGTGAAAGCCACCGGTGAAGTGACCGAGGTAGACCGTGAGGTCATGAAAAGCCTCCGCGCAGAGGAAAAGAAGCTCAGACGCTCTTATGGAGCTGTCGGTACATCTGATGATGAGGACAACGCAAAAAAATCTTCTGATACGGTTCTGTCTCTGGATGCTCTGCCGGAAGAAGATGTGAAATCTTCTGCTTGGTTGGCTGATCCTGCTAACAACATCGAAATGGCTCTGACGGAAATGTGCATTGAAGATTTCCGAAAGTCACTTAGTTCCATTCAGCTTGAAATATTTGATGTTGTCATGCTCGGTGGAGTAGGTGTTCGTGAGTATGCAAGGCAGAAAGGGATTAACCACAAGACGGTTGTTGAGGCTATTGCATCCATGAGGAAAAAACTCAAAAAAATTTTTTGAGCAGACCCCCCCAATCAGCAAAAAGATGTCCGTTGTAAAGTGAAGGGGCAAATAACAGCCTCCTTCGCGGTTCCTTGACAACTGAATAGTCAGTGCTGCGGATCTTTCCTCTTTTCTCGAAGCGACTTGCCTTCTGCCGCCATGACCTCCCGTACAGGAGCGAGCGATCAACAGAGAGGCTAAACAGCCGTGTGGTGCGGCTGCTTGCGATGATGGAGAAGATGGGTACAATGATACTTCCGTCTCTTTCGGGGGGCGGCTCGGAGCGATCCTCGGAGGGGTGAGAGTCCCATGATACTACTTTACCGGTGGTAGTCCGCAGCATTCCCTATTCAGCAGGGGCGCGAGCTGCAAATATGCTGGAAGTAGAACACTGTTACAACGCCCGAAAGGGCTTATCAGTGAATACTATGGGCAGCAGTCCAAAAGGCTGCTGCCTATCAATTTGCTGATAAAGTGTTCTCGCGGCTCAACGCATAGAAAGGTAATTTTTGGTCAAGAATAGAGAATGAAAAGGCGGTGATTGTATGGCTAACGAAATGAGCAAGAAAGAGCTTCTGGACTCTTTGGTAGATATTCGTGATGTGAAGATTGATCGTACTCAGCCCGTTGAAGAGCGTATGAAGTCCTATGTAGAGCAGATTAAGAATCCCTATTTATTCAAGGTCGGCAATACAGTCGTAAGGGTTTCCTACGCCAACACGCAGGCAACGATCAATGACAACTTCGTAAACCTCTTAGCGAGTTTGTGATCTGCCCGTCGGATGACTGGAAAATGAATCTTTTTTGTGAACTTAATTCAAAAGGCTGGATTTCTGGTTGAGGCTATGCTATAATAAGCATGGACAAAATCAACGAAATACCACTCCTATTGTTGTTTTCCGGTTATCTGACGGAAATAAAATTAGGGAGTGGCGTTTTATGCTGAAATTATCTTTAGACAGAGATTATAAAGCCGCCATCTACCTGAGATTATCGAAGGAAGATGGCGATTTTTCATTTTCCGGCGAAAAACTTGAGAGTGACAGTATCTCCAATCAGCGATTGTTGATTATGGACTTTCTCAAGAAACACCCGGAAATAACAGTGGTAAAAGAATACTGCGATGACGGCTATACCGGTGCGAACTTCGAGCGTCCTGATTTTCAGAAGATGCTTGAAGCCGTCAAGTCCGGCGAGATTGACTGCATTGTAGTAAAAGACCTTTCGCGTTTTGGCCGTGAGTATATTGATTCGGGAGTATATATTCAGAAGCTCTTCCCGATGCTCGGCGTTCGTTTCATAGCCATCAATGATCACTATGACAATGCACAGCCGGGTGCAGCAGATAACGAGCTGGTACTGCCCTTCAAAAACCTCATGAATGATTCCTACTGCCGCGACATCTCAATTAAGGTGCGAAGCAACCTTGATGCGAAACGCCGCAGCGGACAGTTTGTGGGAACGCGAGTGGTATTCGGTTATATGAGATCGCCGAACAACAAAAATCAGTTGGTGGTCGATCCCGAAGCAGCGTCGGTAGTGCAGGACATCTTCAAATGGAAACTTGAGGGCTTGTCTCCGGCACAGATCGCAGACCGGCTCAATGACAACAATGTTCCTTCTCCTATTGAATATAAGAAGGCAAAAGGCTCAAAGCAGCGTACTTGCTTTCAGACGAACCAAGTTGCTCAGTGGAGCGCCGTAGCGATTTATCGCATACTCAAGAATGAAATCTATACCGGAACGCTGGTGCAGGGCAAAACCACTTCTCCAAACCATAAGGTAAAGAAGACAGTGATTAAACCCTCAAACGAGTGGTCCCGTACAGAGAACGCGCATGAAGCGATTATCTCTCCTTCCCAGTTTGACCTCGTTCAGAAGATCATGCTGGAAGATACGAGAAGTCCCGTGGGAGCAAAGGGAGTGCATCCTTTCTCCGGCAAGATTTTCTGCGCGGACTGTGGTAGTCCAATGGTGCGGAGAATATCTCGCTGCGGAGGCCGTGAATACGCCTACTTCATCTGTGGCGGCAATAAAAATGACAAGAACTCCTGCTCTTCACACAGCATCAAGGAATCACTGGTGTATGATGCAGTTTTGGCAGTTGTTCAGGCTCATATTTCGGCAGCAATGGATATGGCAGATGCAATGAGCCGTGTAGACAACCTTGCATGGGAAAATCGGGAGCTTGAGAAGATCAAGGCGAAGATTGCTTTTCAAGAAGAAATCATCGACAAGAACAGAAGGCTCAAGACCGGCGCGTATGAAGACTTCAAACAGGATTTCATCACCAGAGAGGAATACAAAGCCTTCACTGCTCAGTTTGATCAGCAGATTAACGAGGCAAACGAAACCATCATGCGCCTCACAAGTGAGCGCAACAGCGTTATGGGCGGTCTGGCAGAACAGCAAGGCTGGCTCTCTCAGTTCAGACAATACGAAAACATTCAGGAACTAACTCGCAGTGCGGTGGTCAGCCTGATCGACTTCATCCGCATCGGTGAGGACAAGGAAATTCATGTCCAGCTCATGCACTGTGACCGTTTTGCGTCTATTATGGAGTTCCTTAACGAACACAAAGCAAAGGAGGACGCCAAGAGAATCATTCGATTGACAAAGGAGGCAGTATAAATGGCACGAGTATCACGAAAAAAGCAAAATATCCCGTCGACTCCGGTTGATACTTCCGTTCGCATTTGGAAGACTGCGCTCTATGTCAGACTATCGGTTGAGGACAACGGCAAGGAATCTGACTCCGTTGAGAATCAGACAGCCCTTCTGGAAGAGTATGTCGCAAACCATCCCCATCTGAAAAAGACGGCGCTGTTTGTCGATAACGGCTACACCGGTACGGATTTTCTCCGTCCCGAATTTACCCGGATGATGGAGGCTGTTCAGGATGGCCTCGTAGACTGTGTTGTTGTAAAGGACTTATCGCGTCTCGGCAGAAACTACATCGAGACATCTCAGTTTATTGAAAAGATATGCCCGTTTTACGGATTGCGCTTCATCGCCGTCAATGACACCTATGACACTGCGACGGTTACGAGCGAAGGACAGCTTTCAGCATCTCTGTCAAACATCGTCAATGATTACTATGCGAAGGACATCTCCCGTAAAGTCACTTCTGCGCTCAGAGCCAAAATGGAGCGCGGTGATTATATCGGAAACTATGCCCCTCATGGTTATCGCAAAGACCCGGAAAACAAAAATCATCTGCTCATTGACCCTGAGACTGCTCCGGTGATACAGCAGATATTTGAATGGAGAGCTGAGGGCATCAGCTATATGGGCATCTGTAAGCTGCTCAATGATGCTGGCATCCCATCTCCCGGTCAGTACAAACTCAATCAGGGTATCGAAACCAATAACAATAAGAAGAAACGCACTGTTCTCTGGAATAAGCATAAAATCACTGAGATATTGAAGGACATCGTTTATATCGGGCATCTTGCCCAGAAGAAAGGCAGTCAATGTCTCTACGGCGGCATCCCGTATCATATCACATCCGAAGAAGAATGGATTGTGGTAAAGAATACCCACGAGCCGCTGATCAGTGAAGAGCTGTTCGAGAAGGTGCAGCAAATCAATAATGCAGTCCTTGAGCGTCAGAAGGCAAATACCGGAAAGTACGATCATCTCCCCAAAGAGAAGAACATCTACGGCAAGAAGTTCACTTGTGCCGATTGCGGTGCAATTATGAAGCTGACGCGCTCGTTCAGTACAAAGAAGGATAAGGTGTACTTCACCTTCAAGTGTCCTACCTATGCAGAGCATGGCTCAAGAGGTTGCTCCGACATCAAAATGCGCAAAGCCGATCTGGATGAGGCTGTCTTTACCTTCATCAAGTCTCAGATGGATGTCTTTATCGACATGGAGAACACCCTTCGCAGACTGTTAGCGATGAAGAAGGCGAAGCTCAAGCAGAACAATACTCAGCAGGAGATCAAGGCTCTGAGGCAAAAGCTGGCAAACAAGCAGTCCCTTCTCAGCGGCTTGTATGTCGATCTCAAGGAAGGGATGCTCTCTCAAGACGAATACGGTCATCACAGAGAGATTATCACAGCAGACATCAAGGCTCTTGAAACCAACCTTGCAGAATTGGAAAATGCGAAGAACGAAACCGAAGAACAGATAACCGGCGAAATGAAATGGAAGTTCATGATCCAGCGTTTCTATGACGCGACGGAGATGACGGCTGAAATGGCCGACGCTTTCATTGAATCCATGAAACTGCATGAGGACGGCAGTCTTGAAATTAAACTCAGCTATATGGATGAGTTCGCTGCCCTCATGAATACTTGCGAACGCCTCAGAAAGGAGGTCGCATAATGAAACAACAAATTGCTATTTATCTGCGTTTGTCTCTGGAAGATGTAGATAAGCGCACGAACAAAGTCAAGGATGAAAGCAACAGTATCGCGTCTCAGAGATTGCTCATCAACCGGCACATAGACCAGAATCCCTTGCTCTGCGATCTTCCTCGTATTGAGTTCTGCGATGATGGGTTCTCCGGTACAAATTTTGATCGTCCTGACTTCTCTCGAATGATCGAGTATGCAAAAAAGGGCGAGATCAGTTGCATTGTAGTCAAAGACCTCTCTCGTTTTGGCCGAGATTACCTTGAGGTCGGTGATTATTTGGAGCATATCTTTCCGTTCCTCGGAATCCGCTTCATGTCCATCAACGATCACTATGACAGTGCCAAGCACGAGGGCAAAACTATCGGCATGGATATTGCCTTCAAGAATCTCATCTACGACTATTACAGCAAAGACCTCTCCAAGAAGGTTAAGTCTGCAATGGGAATGAAGCAGCGTGAAGCGAAGTATGTGTGCTGCATCCCTTATGGGTATAAGGCTCATCCTACCCAGAAGCATCAGATGATCATTGATCCTGAAACAGCTCCGGTAGTGCGTAGAATCTACATGGATGTTATCGCCGGAAAGTCATGTACTCAGATTGCCAAAGAGCTGAACAACGAAGGCGTTCCTACACCGGCACAGCACAAAGCAGTCACGAGACAAGCATCCGCCAAAAAGCCCCAGTGGACACATCGTGCGCTCTTGGGTATGATAGAGAACATCAAGTACACCGGTACAATGGTCAATCACACACGCGAGAGCCGCTTTATTCGAGACAAGAATCAGCGTCGTGTTCCCAAAGAGGAATGGTACATCAGGGAGAATGCCCATGAAGCTATCGTAACTCAGGAGGAATATGATCAGGCTCAGGATGCAATCCAGAGACGGAAGAAATCATCGAGAACTTCCCATGATCAGTCTGATAGAGTTTATTACTGCGGTCATTGCGGAGGTAAACTTGAGAAAGCAAACGGCACTGTGTTTGCTTGCCCATCTCATCGCTATCATGATGGAAGTCCGTGCGAACAGGTTCGCTGGCGAAAAGCAGCTTTAGAAGAGGTTGTTCTTGAAGCCCTCAAAGGTCAAATTGAGATCACAAGAATTGAAGCCTCCGATGCCAAAAAAGCAGCGAAAAGTAAAGGAGACAGCTTGCAGCGTCAGCTCACTTTACTCAAGGCTCAGTACGATGCTTGCGGTAGAGAGAAGTTTACCAAGTATGAAGAGTACCGTGAAGGTAAACTCACGGCTGAGGAATACCTTGCCAGCAAGGATGTCCTCACATCAAAACAAGCTGCCCTGAAAGAGCAGCTTGATGAATGCGAAGCTCAGTATGAAGCCAACCATCAGAAGAGCCTCGCGGCAACAGCGCAGCAGCAGACGGTCACTCGGATGAGCGGCTTGTCTGATGATAAACTCAGAGAGCATCTGTATGATGCCGTTGAGCGCATCCTGGTCTATGATGCAGAAAGCATTGAGATCGTCTGGAAGTTCAACGAGATTAAAAAAGACACCGATAACAATGTCGGAGTCGGGGCGTGACTCCGACATTTGTTTTCACATAAGCTGTCGATTTTGCTCCTAAAATAACATAATCTGTCGAGACAAGTAGTGGCAGGAGTTAGCGTTTCAAGAAGCTCAAAAACCTTGCAGCACCGGGCTTTTTGAAAAAATCGTTAATTTTTTTGTCCCTCTCTTGACATAATGGGACGACCTCGGGCGGATCGTCATCCCAAAGGAGATCCGCCGTACCCTGCGTATCCGCGAGGGCGACCCGTCACAGATAACATTGGCACGGTGGGAAAGATTCTGCTTCGCCATGCTGGATCTGTCAAAAAGGTGGGGACTGGATTGTACATAGTGACGGAGGATGAAGGCAAGAGCGTGGGGATTCGTGAGGGGTGGAATGGAGGGAAATGACCGAGAAACACAAGAAGGCTTGACGCAGCACGTCAAGCCTTCTTGCGTTTATCTCAATAAATCTGCCAGATATATTGAGATTTTCCCCGTTCCTTATCTCTCGTCCCCGCCGCGTGGGCTGCGGGAATGCAGAAGAAGCTATCGTCCATTTCTTCTGCATTTCCGCCCAAAAGGAAGTCTGTGCCAAGCACCCGCACAGGCTTCCTTTTGCATTTTCTGAGCGGGCATTGCAAGCTGCATTTTGCAGTTTGTATATGCACCTGCGAGGAAAATGAGGGATTTCAAAGGGAGCATCCTTTTGACGCTGGGTTTCCAATAGGGGCGCGCAGCATCCCTGTTGGCACACGATTTTCCGTAGGAAAGTCTAGTGTGTTATACCTTTGCTTCCGGCTGACGCGGAAAAGGGGTGGCGGCATACTCTGCGGTGCGGCAGAGTGTGGCAACAAACGCTTTTTTGCGGCAGTAGGACAGGCGGATTTTGTGACGCGGGTTACGGCACAAATGCAGGATTTTTGAGAAGCAAAATCCGACTGGCCGGAAAAGGAAGCAGAGGTATATAAAAGCCCTCGTCCCGCCGCAGCGACGCTCCCCGTTCTTACGGCATCTCACTCCGAAGCGTATCCAGCGACCGATCCTCCAGCAACTTCGTCCGGTTTTCGCTCAGATGAAAATGAATCGCCGCGCCAGTCAGCGTGTGCTCGATATCATCCGTGAAACCGAAGCGATACAGCAGATATGTCTGCTCCCTCGGCTCCAGTTTGTCCAGCGCCGCATAAAGCTCCCACAGAGTTTCTGCTTTGATGAAAGCCTCCTCCGGAGGCAGCGCATACGGATCGGCAATCGCCTCGATCCGCAGCAGCCGCTCATCGCCGGGCAGAATCTCGTCGAGGTACACACGCTCAAGGCCAAAGCCCTCCACGCCATCTTTCACTTTTGCAGTTGCCATGCGATGCTCGAAGGACATCTGCTCTGTATGTACGAGGTCGAGCATGGCGTTCTTGATGGCAGGCGCAGCATAGGTCAGGAACTTGAGCTTCCGCGCCGGGTCGAAGCCATCGACCGCACGCAGCAGCCCAATGCTGCCCTCCTGCACCAGATCATCCACGTCGATGTTCAGGTCGCTGCCCTCCAGCGACGAACTCCGGTACACGAGGTCAGCCGTCTGAATGATGAAGCCCATGTTCTTTTCAACAAGAAGCTCTCGTGCGGCCTCATCGCCCCCTTGAGCCAATACGCAGAGCCGTTCATTGGTCATGCTGGTCGGATTCATCGTTTGCCGTCGTTCCGGTCAAGGAGAGGAATAACTTCCTGACCTGTGCCGCGTCAACACCGGGCAGATGGGAAACGGAGGCCGCCACCGCGTCCGCAACCTGCTCTTTCGTGATTTTCCGGTTCAACTTTTGGCCACCCTTGGTCAGCTCTGCATAGATGCTCTTCATTGCCTGCGCCGTAAGCTGGCGCGTGGGCGGCATCTCAACCTCGGCTTCCTTTTTCACGGCGCGGACGGCCTTCATGAAAGAATTCTGAATGGAACTCAGATCCGCCTGATCAATGGGCGTCCGCAGGCTTTTGACCTCGTCCGCGGCCTGTGGCGTTGCGCCCAGCATGGACGAAACCATGGAATAGAGCTGGTTCTGCGCGGCAAACCCAGCGGTCAGCTCGTTGTCAAGATATCGGGCGATCTGGTATGTGGTGTCGGCAAACTGCGGGTTTTCCAGAAGGTAGCTGACGATTTTGGGGTTGACCTTCTGCGTATAGAGATTCCGTGCCGCCTCGACGGAGAGTCCAAGCTCCGAGATGTCGTAGTTTTTGCGGTCCGGCTCGTCCACCTCGCCCAGTAGGAAGTCGGTGGACACTTCAAACGCGTGGGCGATGCGGATGATGCTCTCGTCGCCCAGCTTGTCCGTTTTGCCGCTGATGAAGCGGCTCAGCGCACTTTCGGAGCAGCCGATTTTCGCGGCCAGCTCTGCCTGCGTGACCTTCCGGGACTTCATCAGATCTTGGATACGGTCACGGATTTTTCCGGGGAGATATACCTGATCCATTGCTGTAAACGCCTCCTTTTCCGGCAAAATCTCTTACAAATATGCTGCATGATATTTTCAAGTATAGCATATAATTTCCACAAAGCATAGAACAAATGTTTTACATTCAAGAGATACTTTTTGACACATTTCACTCATTATCATTTTTCTCGCCCTCCTGCTTGCATTTCTGCAAGATTTCAGGAGGGCGTTTTTGTTTTCTTGAACATGCGCCTGATTTCGTCGGTCTAAGACCTTTTCTCCGTATATTCAGGTGACAAGGAAAAATTGTCAGAAAATTTTGAAGGGAGAAATGCCTATGAACCTATTTGATACCGTGAAGGCTACCGTTCATCCGCGCATGGCGGCGGAGCGGTACGGGCTGCCGATCCGGCAAGGCAGCATGGTCTGCTGCCCATTTCACGATGACCGCACGCCCAGCATGAAGCTGAACGAGGACTACTTCTACTGCTTCGGCTGCGGGGCAAGCGGCGACGTGATCGACCTTGCGGCAAGGCTGTTCGGCCTGAGCGGCTATGACGCGGCGAAGAAGCTGGCGGCGGATTTCGGCATCGCCGGGCAGAAGCCGTCCATTCTCGCAAAGCTACAGCGCGGGAACTCGCAGGTGGAAACCGAGCGGCGCTGCTTCCGCGTGCTGGGGGACTACCTGCGCATCTTGCAGGACTGGAAAATGCATTGTGCCCCACAATCTCCGGAGGACGCCATCGACCCGCGTTATGCAGAGGCCTGTCACATGCTGGAGCGCATCGAGAATATGCTGGACATTCTGACCTGCGGCACGCCGAAGGAGCGGGCCGAGGTGGTGGCCGACTTGCAGAAGGACAACCGGCTGGCGCTGATGGAGGCGCGAAACCGGCAGATCAGGGAGGACAAATATGGAACGGAATGAACCGCCCCGCTGGATGCAGGACAAGCACTTCAACGAGGTGCTGTTTTGTGAGGACTTTCTGGCCGAGCACCCGATGGTCTGCGTTGGCGGCAGCTTCTTCACCGTGGAAGGCCGCATTGCTGATGAAGAGGGCGTCCGCAAGCAGATCTACGAGATGCTGCGCCCGCATTTTACGAGCGGCACGGCTCGCCGCGCCACAGGTCTTCTCGAAACGCTCAGGCTGGAGGCGTACACGCCGGAGCTGCCCATTCAGGAAGACCGGATTCATGTTGCGAACGGCACACTGTTTCTCAGCGGCGCGTTCTGCACGGAGAAGGAATTTTGCCGCAACCGGCTTCCCATCCGATATGACCCCAGCGCACCGCAGCCGGTAACATGGCTGCGGTTTTTGTCCGACCTGCTGGAAGCGGAGGACATTTTGACCTTGCAGGAATACCTCGGCTACTGTCTGATTCCGACAAACCGTGGGCAGGCGATGATGCTGCTCAAGGGCAACGGCGGCGAGGGCAAGAGCCGCATCGGCGTGGTGATGCAGAAGCTGCTCGGCAGCAACCTGAAAAACGGCAGCATCGCCAAGGTGGAGCGCAGCCCCTTCGCCAGAGCCGATCTGGAGCACGAGCTTTTGATGGTGGATGACGACATGAAGCTGGAGGCGCTGCAATCCACGCACTATCTCAAGTCTCTCATCACCGCCGAAGTGCCGATGGACTTGGAACGCAAGGGCGAGCAGAGCTATCAGGGCAAGATGTACGTCCGGTTTCTGGCCTTTTCCAACGGCGATCTGGAATCGCTCTACGACCACTCGGACGGCTTTTACCGCCGCCAGCTCATTTTGTCAGTGAAGAAGAAGCCGCCGAACCGGGAGGATGACCCCTTTCTCGCGGATAAGCTCTGCGGCGAGATTGAGGGCATCTTCCTCTGGTGTCTGGAGGGCTTGCGCCGCTTGCAGGCCAACAACTTCCGGTTCACAGAGAGCAGCCGGACGAAATCCAACCGTGAGGATGCGCGGCGGGAGGCCGACAACGTGCTGTTGTTTCTCCGCTCTGAGGGCTACATCCGCCTGAAGGCCGACAGCGCCATCCCGTCCGCCGCGCTGTATGGCATCTATTGCCTGTGGTGCAGCGACAACGCCTACAAGCCGCGCTCCGCGCGGACGGTGAGTATGACCCTCAAAAAGCACGCCGACGAGTTCGGCCTGGAGCACGACAATCACATCCAGAACGCCCTCGGCAAGCGGGTCAACGGCTTCTGGGGCATCGAGGCGCTGGTCGCGCCGCCGGTTTTATGAGATCAGACACGAAATTCTCCATCCCATCCATCCCAAGCATCCCCAAAACCCCGGATGGATGGGATGGATGGGATAGATGTTTTCAAGTTCAGCCGTGAAGGAGGATGCAATGGGAAGAATTTATTATAAGGAACTGCCGCTGTTTCACTTGTACGACAGCGACCTGACCGGCACGCAGAAGCTGCTGATGACGTTGCTTCTGGTGAATCAGTTCGACATTTACGACTTGAGCTGCCTCGCGCGGATGCGCCCGGAGGACGTGACCGCCGATCTGGCAGCGCTGAAACGGAAGGGGTATCTGCAAGGCAGGTGAAAACCGGAAAGATATTTGCGCGGCGGCGAAAGGATTTTGCGAAACCGCGCTGCTCGGAACCGCGCACCGGCTTCACGGATGCGCATGGGGCTGCACGGAACTCTGCGAAGTCACGCGGATTCGGAAAGTCGATACCCCTCACTTATGAAGAAGGCATCGACCGCCGCGCTTCCAGCGGATTTCGGGAAAACAGAATATTTCGCCAAACAGCGAAGCAGGTTTTCGGAAACAGAAACCCGCTTCGCTGTTTTCATAACGAAAAAACAGGAGGATTTTATGAGCATCAGAAATGAGATCAAGGCGCAGATCATCCGCGCCGGTTTTACGATGCAGGAGGTCGTTGACCGGCTGGCTGACGAATACGATTGGAGCGACAGCGTCTCCAACCTGTCCGCAAAATTGCAGCGGGAGAGCATCCGCTACAAGGAGGTCGTGGAGCTGGCCGACGTGCTGGACTGCGACATCGTGTGGGTGAAGCGAGGGGAGCGCCGATGAAAGCACAGTACGCCATTCTGCGCTTTGCCAAGTACAAGGGGCCGGAAATCGGTCACATCGAGTCTCACAACGAGCGCACCAAGGAGAAATACGCCAGCAACCCCGACGTGGACACGGCGCGCAGCCACCTCAATTTCCATCTGGTGACGCCGCAGCGCAAGTACCGCGCCGAGGCGGAAAAGCAGATCGCGGAGGCGGGCTGCCGCACGCGGTCGGACAGCGTGCGCGTCGTAGAGGCGCTGGTGACGGCCAGTCCGGAGTTCTTCAAGGGCAAGAAGAAAAGTGAGGTCAAAGCCTATTTTCAGGAGGCGCTGGCATTCATCGAAAAATATCAGGCCAAAGATACGATCATATCCGCCGTGGTGCATATGGACGAAAAAACGCCCCATATGCACCTTTGCTTTGTCCCGCTGACAGCGGACGGGCGGCTCAGCGCCAAGGAGATCGTCGGCAACAAGAAGAATCTGACGCAGTGGCAGGACAGGTTCTGGGAGCATATGGTCAAAAAATACCCCGACTTGGAGCGCGGCGAGAGCGCCAGCGAAACCGGACGAGACCACATCCCGCCGCGGCTGTTCAAGGAGGCTGTCCATCTGAACCGGATGAAGGAGCAGATCATGGTCATTCTGAACGACACAAATCCGTTCAACAAAAAGGTCAAGCTGGACGAGCTGGAAGCGCTGCTGGGCAAGTACGTTCCCGGCGCGGAGACTCTGCGGACAAAGCTCAAAAAGTATGACGCCGCTTATAAGGCGCTGACCGCCGAGAATGCGGCGCTCGAAAAGCAGCTGGGCACGGTCTCCAAGGAGAGCGTCCGCAAAAAGCTGGAGATCAACGAAAAGCTCCGGGAGCTGGACGAACTGCACCGCATGGTGGACGTCTTGCCTCCGGAGATTTTGCAGGCGGCGAAGCAGGTGGCCGCGCATAAGCCGCAGGAAAGATGAGGAAACTAAGGGTAATGAAGGAGGCTGGTTCTATTTGGAGATGAACGTCAGGGACGATCAGAAGCTTGTTGAAATCTGGCTGACGAATGCAGAAAAAATTGACCCCGTCCTGCGGAAGGGGCTGAAAGAGATTTACGCCAAGTATAAGACGAAGAAATACATGGTCGCCGTGTTCGAGTCCGGCAAGGGCGATCTTTATGAGAACACGCGGGATCTGCTGCTCTTCAACCGCCGCCGCAGCGCCGAAAAGGCCGTGCAGCAGGCGAAAAAGCAGCGTGCCGTGGGCATGGAGCGATGAGTAGCGGGCGGAAGGGAGCAATCCCTTCCGCCCGTTTTCTTTTTTGCCTGAATTTAATCCATGATGTCATACCGTTTCATCAGCTCGATACGCTCCTTTGCTAGTTTGATGGAGCCAGAGGCGCTGTTGCCTGCGCCGGACTGCTTCTCGCTGGCGTAGTGCGCGAGGCGCTGCGCCCACGCGACCGGCAGCAGGTACGGGCGCTTTTTGAGATACGGGTAGCGCCGCTCCAGATATTCACGTTTCGGGAAGACCGTCCGCAGGACGCTGCTCTTCTCCCCCGTCCGGCTGGCCTTCACGGCGTTCAGCGTGACGGTGGAGGAATGGAGGCGCGTTAGGTCATTGGAGCCGTACACACCGCCGCAGAGGGTGTCGTGCAGCAGCGGCTCTACGTCGATGGAAGCATCCCAGGGCGTGGGCAGGTCAAAGTCAATGCCGAGATAGTCTCTGGCAATGCGGAACGCTGCCGCGGCAAACGTCGCCGCATGAACGCTGGCGCATTGGTCATGCAGACGCTGCCAGTCGATCTCATCTTGATACTCCCACGCCCACAGGCCGATGTCGCAGAACTGCCGCAGGCCGATGCCGCTGCGCACGAAGTGCTTGTAGGCGTGCAGAAGCAGGTACAGCAGGTGCTCGTGGGGCGGCATGGCGAGAAAGCTGTCGGTTTCGACGGGTTTGAGTCTGGCAAAGAAGTGGTTCAGCTCGTCGTGGGCGTCCTCAGAAGAATCGAATAAGTGTCGGTGCAGCTCGATGTAAAGCGGGCTGCTGTTTTTTGTGTAGGACACCTCGTCCGCCGTTGCCAGCTCGTCCACAGGCGTGTCGGTGGTCAGACCGTTTGCAAGAAGCTGCTTATGGCAGGCCATAAACTCCGCGTCGGAAATGTAGAGGTCGTCGTCCGCGCTGATGCGGTGATCCTTCAGCGGATACAGTCGGCTGCAAAGCTGCCCCTTTACCACGATGGGGTGCAGCCCTGCCGAACGCAGCTTATGATAAAGGTCGGAAAACTCCGCCGAGCGCACGGTTTGGTTCAACACCTGCCCAATGACCTGTTGCTTGGTTACGGCAAACAGAGCCACGTTCTCTTCGGCAGCAGGCATCTTGCGGACGGCCTCGAAGAGGATCGGCAGCAGCTTCTGCTGATTGGCCAACGTAAAAATGGCAGGCCAGTCCACCTTTTCGGCGGGCAGATCTCCGCCGGAGATGGCAGCTTTGGCGATATGCAGGAATTGTGTTTCGGTGGTGGTCAGGGTCATGTTCGTGTGCCAAGCCCTTTCTTTGTGTTTTTCGATGGCGTGAGCGGCAAGCAGCGACGCAGCGCCGAGGGACGCGCCCAGGGTGTTGCAGATCACGTCATCCGTCTCCGCAAGGCCCAGCGCGTAACGGTACTGGGCGTACTCGATTCCCGCGCTGAGCGCGCAGCCGATGAGCGTTGTGAGGGCGATTTTGCCCCAACGGTGCCACTTTCGCGGCAGGGCGTTGGACAATGTCAGCCCTAACGGGAAGAAGAGGAAGACGTTCATCAGCATCTCGCGGTAAATCTCCGGCTGTATCCGCGCGGCGGCAAAAGTGGCGAATGGGGTAAGGATGACTTCGTAATTGCTGGGTGTGCGGGTCAGGATTGTGGCGTAGAGGATAGTCAACGCAGTGATAGAACATAGCACCGCATTGATGATAGATCGTTTTCTCTGATTTTGGTGCAGGGAGAGCATTGCCCAAACGATAAGCAATGCCAGCATCAAAAAGATGACCATGTGCAGGGGGATCGCGTAAATATGTCGCATCATAATGGTGCTCATCTGGTTAGGATATCTGCAATTCTTTTGCAGGCGAAACCATCGCCATAGGGATTCGCAGCGGTGCTCATTTGGGCGTATTCTTCTGGGGATTCCAAGAGAAGCTTGAAGTTGCGATAGATATTTTCTTCATCTGTGCCGACGAGCTTCAGTGTTCCAGCCTTGATTCCTTCCGGACGCTCCGTGGTATCCCGCATGACAAGAACCGGTTTACCCAGTGACGGGGCTTCCTCCTGAATACCTCCGGAGTCTGTCAGAATCATGTAGCTGCGGGCCATAAAGTTATGGAAATCCAACACATCCAACGGCTCGATAATATGAATGCGCTCATCCCCGCCAAGAATCTCATCTGCTGTCTGACGGACAACAGGGTTCATGTGAATGGGGTAAATTGCTTTCACATCGGGGTGCTCATCCATGACTCGTCTTATTGCCCGGAACATATGCCGCATGGGCTCACCAAGGTTTTCACGGCGATGCGCTGTAATCAAAATCAACCGGCTGCCCAATGCCCATGTCAGTTCGGGATGGGAATAGTTTTCACGCACTGTGGTTTTCAGCGCGTCGATTGCCGTATTGCCGGTCACATAAATGCTGTCCGCATTCTTACCCTCGCGCAGAAGATTCTGCTTTGAGAGTTCGGTAGGAGCAAAGTTGTACTGGCTGATGATACCGACCGCCTGCCGGTTGAATTCCTCCGGATAAGGAGAATAGATGTTATATGTCCGCAATCCAGCTTCCACATGTCCCACGGGAATCTGTAGGTAAAAGCAGGCCAATGCCGTCACAAACGTGGTAGAGGTGTCACCGTGTACCAGTACGATATCCGGACGTACCTCTTCCAAGACGGATTTAATGTGGTTGAGAATATTGGTCGTAATATCAAACAGCGTTTGCTTGTCCTTCATAATAGACAGGTCATAGTCCGGAACGACATGGAAGGCCTCCAGCACCTGATCCAGCATCTGACGATGCTGACCTGTAACACAAACGATTGTCTCTACATCCCGCCGTGTCTTCAGCTCGTTGACCAGCGGACACATTTTTATTGCTTCCGGTCGAGTGCCGAAAACCAGCATGATTTTTTTCACGAGTATTCCACCTCCGTATGTGGTGTCAGATGCAAATGTCTATTTATGGGTTTCACGTGCCTATGCACCTTGCTTTTTAAAAATTCTGCGAAAAACGCGATAGGTAAGATCCCTGAAATACTGAAATTCTTCTTTCTTGTGAAAGCATAGGAAGAACACCAAGTTGGGAACCACACAGCAGATCACAAATTTCAGTATTACATCCACCAAGGCTGAAATGTGAATCAGTGCACAAATGCCGTAGCAAATAGCTCCAGCTAGGAGCAGAATCAAGGCGTATTGTCCATACTTCTTGAAATAGATGGACACCTTCTCTTCAAGGCCATATTTAAATACTGCATATGGATCGTACCATGTATTTGTCAGCGCTCTGGATATGGATGTAGCGAATAGGATTCCAAACAGGCCCCACATCTTCCCAAGCCATATTGAACAGGCCAAGTTGATTGCCGCTGTTACGATCAAGAGATAGCGGCCCTGTCGAAACAGGCCCATTGTGTTTTTGTACGTCCACACAGCGCTTTGCATGCCGACCATGTAAAAGTTCAGCGCGATCACAAATGGGATTGAAATTGGAAGCACATAGGAACTTCCAAACAGTAGCCTCACGATATCTGTTGATACAACAAATATTCCGATGGATGCCCAGCCAAAGAGCCAGAAATTTGCAAGGTTAATGATATTGAACATTGCAATCTTTTTCTCTTTTGACTCGACTGCATTCAGATTGCCAACACTGGCGGTAATTCCGTTAAAAAGCTGGTTCAGAAGCGAATTCAAGGTTCCCGACAGCAACGTATAATTAGACGCAAGGCCAACCGTTGCAAGCCCATTAAAAAATGTGATGATAATATTGTCCGTACTATTTACAAGCAGCCCGCACAGCTTCCAAATGACAAGGGCGCGTATGTTACGGGCAAGTACCCCCTTCTCATCTTTATCAAGCGGTTTGATATTTTTCTCTGCAATATACGGATACTCTTTCCTGGCGATATACGAAACAACGATGTTGTATACAAACGCGCCAATGCACTGGATAATCAGATACCCGATATAATGGTGTGTTGCAAAAAGCCAGATAATTTGCAACACGCTCTGAGTGACCGTAATAATGTAATTAACGCCCGTAACAATATAGTTCTGCTGGGCTGCCATTAGTAGGGAAGCGCGATAGCTGAAAAAATATGTGCTGGCGGCATTAAACAAATATAAGCCGTAAAGGAGATAGATGTTTTCCTGAATATTTGGCTCATCAATAAGCAAATGCAGGAACGGCATTAATGCCACGCCAATTACAGCAACAACAACGCCAATTACACGGTAGCACTGTCCGTAGAACTTCACTAGGGACGCGACTTTTTCTTTGTCATCGACCGCCAGAGGCTTGTACAGCGCATATATGATAGCACTGCCAATTCCAAGCTCGGCAAGGCTCAGCATGCTGAGGATATTAGTAAACAGTCCGCTTACGCCTAAATATTCCGCAGAAAGTGTGCGTGTAAATACCATACGGCAAACAAGGCCAAGTACTGTATTCAGTGCATAGCCTCCCAGTCCAGTAATGATATTCAAAACAGAATACTCAGTGCGTGATTTCTTTCCCATAGTTCCTCTTCAAACTAAGTCTTACTTGCCTTGCATATTGCCCGAAGTGCCATTCCCTGCGCAAACGGCATGATATCGTAGGTCTGTGCAAATATTCCGATCCCCTTGGTATCGCCTTGGCAGTCATCGATTGCGCCTGTGATTCGTGTCTTTTTCAGCAATATTGAAAGGCAGCGATGTGAAATGTCTCTGTATACGCTATTTTCCAATAGTGTCGCGCATTCGGCATAAAACCATGCCATAGCCGCCGTAGCAGAACTATCATAAGTCCCTTCACGCTGTAAAATAGAGCCAAACCCACCGTCGGTACGCTGATACTCAACATAGGCTTGTGCGGATTCCGAAATCCACTGCAAAACTTCTGCCTGATATTCGGGTGTCTGTAGCTGGTGATATGTATCCACTAATCCAATCAAATACCACGCCGTACCGCGCCCCCAACCATAAACGCCAAGCGGCAACTTGCTCTTGATATTGAATGCATGATTGGGAAGGGCTGTGCCAGCCAACAGACCATACGTGTGATACATTCTCAATTGGTCTACCGCGAGTTTTTCACATTGACTATCGTGATAAACCTGTCCATATAATGCCAGAAACGGACATGTCAATCCCAAAGTATCCACATACATTTCGGGGTTATCTCGCCCCCCGGTATATGAGATCATACCATAGTCGTTGACATTCTTCCTGATCAATTCAATTGAATAATCCATTGCCGGTCGGACTGCCTGCGGATCTTTCGCCGCTTTCAAAACAGCAAAAGACAGCATCCCGCAGTCCACAGCAACCGGCTTCTTTTTCCACATACCGGCATCGTCCAGCAAATCATTCACCGCTTGTTTGGCAGCAATGCGGGAGCTTTCGTCGTTGCTTTCCAGTAAACCGAGAATCAGGGCAGCTTTTTGCCATGACTGGATTGATCCACTTCTGTACTTGCCCTGAATGAAATCAAGAAGCATATAACGGGAGTTATCTGTGATTTTTACTGTCGGTGTGTGTTTTACCCAGCGGCGCGCAGTTCTTTCGATTACTGCGGGCCATTCCTGCTCATCCCATCTGCCAATATGAAATCGGCAGTAACGATTTTTCAAGTAAAACAGGAAGTCAATTCCGTAGTTGACAATGCAAAATGCTAGCACAATTCCAAGAAGTACCTTCATCATCTGCACATCAGCTCCTCAACTGCGTCCCTTGCCAGTAATGCTCGTGCTTTATATTCCGGCATAGTCTTTATCAAATGATCACGTACTGTCGTTTCGTTTGCGGACAGCCAATCAAATCCGTTTGCCAATTCGTCCGGATTTCGCAGTTCCTGCACAGGCAAAACGTAGTGCTCCTCTGTGCCGAAAATATCCAGTGCGATCCCTTTTGATTTCACAGAGTAACCGAGCACCAGTGTTGGCACGCAGGTGGAATAGGCCGCAATCGTTGCGTGAGTACGGGCACCGATAAACATTCTGCAACGGGAGATATAGCCCTTTAATTCACAGCAGTTATGATCTTCTACGAGCACTACGCGGCCAGTAGAAGCAAACTTTTCATATAAACTGCGAAGCGGAATCCGATCATCGCTATTCTCAATGACAACGTGAGGGATCAAAGCAATGGTTGCATCTGTGGTATCCAGAATGCGCTCAATCAGACGGCAGTATGCTTCGTAGGCAACATTGTCGTCTTTCGCACATTGCATGATAAGCGGGCTCGCATTAATACCGATGGTGTTATCGTCCTTCCAGCCTTCAGGCAACGGCAGCTCCACACTGTCCAGCACAAATGCAGGATCAGCCACGAGAATCGTGTTTGGATTCACGGCTTTCAGCGTTTCATAGCTGATACTTTCTCTCGCAGTTATAAGATCGTATCGCGCAATGTCCTTTGCAGTGGTGGTATCCATCTCGGATGGCTCAAAAGAGCATCCCCAGAATACTGTTTTGCCACCTTTCTCATGGATGATTTGATTATAATGTCCCAAAATGTCTTTGCCAGCATAGCAGTAGTTGTCTCCGCCAATTGACAGGTAAGTATCGCCGCTCTGTATAGCCGAAAAGAACGATTCATGGGCAAACTTTGTATATAAATAATCGCTTCCTGTGAGTTTGTGATGTACTTTGAAGCGGAGCAATTTCATGCCAGTCAAATCTTGCTTCTTGTCCTCGCGGATGTCGGCGAGATCATTCAACCCATAAGCAAGATCCGAATCAGGCATTGTGCTCCAGAGGGTTGCTGGCATATTCAATATTTTCGCGGAAGCACGAACGATTGCTTCGCACCCATGGTTAGCACTTCCGCCATGATAATAGAAACTTACCCTTTTCATTCCATACCGTCCTGATCATGCGTTCTGCGAACATATTCTTCGCAGCTTATTTGGCACTCTTACAATGAGTGTATATAGCGCTTGGTAAAACAGATATTTTCCTTTATACGGATCGCTGCTGTCCGCCAAATTAGCTCTACAGCGATGCAACCCCAAATAGTAATAGTAACTTGAAACACAATCGATTTTCCCAAAACCGCTGCGATTCTTTAGGAGGCACTTTTCCAGCGTCCTATTAAACGCATCTTTCCGCATAGTGCTCGTCAACGCACCGTCATGCCAGCGGTATGCATAGAGTTTTTGCGGTATACAGGCCGGTTCATACTTTGCACAAATACGCTGCCAATAGTCGAAGTCTTCTACAAGGGTCATTTCCGGATCGTATTCTCCCACAGTTTCGTATACTTTTCTGGAATACAAAAAGCATGCGCCGACAGGATTGGTTCCCACAATGGACTTCTTTGCAGCATTACTAACCATAATGCATTCCACGATGTCGCCATCGCCATTGATCACGTCGCACGAGGCAAATGCAAATTCCTTTTCCTGCTGTACCAAAGCGTTGTGCATTGTCTCAAGCGCTGTTGGATAATAGTAATTGTCATCGGACGTCCAGGTAAGGAAGTCGCCCCCTGCCAATGAAAATCCCCGATTTAATGTCTTCGGAAGCCGCATATTCTCAGGGTTTTTATAATAACGAATGCGGGAATCATTCGCCGCATACTCCTGCGCAATAATCGCAGTATTATCGGTCGAACCATCATCAATAATCAATAGTTCCCAATTCGCGTAAGTCTGCGCCAAGACACTATCTATACTTTTGCGCATATATTTTTCGCCGTTATAGATTGGCAGCACAATACTAATCAATGATTCCATGCTTTGCTCCATTTTGTTTCTTTAAAGTCCGATTATTAAAAGCCTCCAGCTAATGCTCCCTGAAAAGCATACCGGGTATTTGCTTTATACATATCCAAACGTAGACTCTAAGCGGTCACGCATTTCCTGCCACTCTTTCTCTGAAGCATTTGCCCACTCGTCCCAACGATGCTCACTGAAATAAGGCTTCGTCTCAAGATTCTTCAAATGCTTCTCTTGAAATTCATCAAATGAACAGACAAACCTTGCTGGATTCCCTGCATAAATGCTGTTGGAGGGCACATCATGTGTCACGACGGAACCTGCTCCAATAATTACATTATCGCCGATCCGGGTATTGCAGAGAACAATGCTATCGGCTCCGATAAAAACGTTATTTCCGATTCTAACAATGCCTATCTTAGTATGAGCCCCGGCTTTTCCTGTACTCGCATCATGTGCAAGTATCCGTACATTGCTGGACAGCATAACATCGTCTCCAACAGAAATCAGCCATGGCCAATTTGCATCTATGGGATAACCGCCATAGTATTTAAAATTCTTTCCTGCGGTAAACCCGTGAGCAAAGCAATAATCCATTGTCGCTTTCTCAGGAGATGTCCCCCCCGCGTACAATTTTCTTGATAATGTCTATTATCCTCATGCCAGTTCTCCCCTCTACAGTCCAATCTTCAGCGCATTACGGACACGACATGCAGCCACCAAACTGCTCTTTGCCATGTTGAGCCAAAGTCTTTCTTTCGCGCTGCATCCTTCCATCTGAAATGGATGTGTTCCTATTACGTTCTCAAAGTAGGCTAATATCTTTTCAGCCTCAGCTTTGCCCAACGTCCGCATTGCCAACTGTCCCTGATAGATACAGGTAATCCAAAGATCCTTAACAGCCAGTGGAGACAATGCAGGAAAGCGCTCCTGTATGTATGTGCAGCGCTGTACCTTTGCCTCGACAGCATCCAGCCGTTTTAGCGAATATCCTGCGCCCATAATGCTGCCGCCGCGCTGAAGGTAGTAATAGCCTACGTGGTCTGAAACCGACACTTTTTTGGCGCTCCCAACAGCCTGATAGCTCCAGAAAACATCCTCGTGGCATTTTCCTTTGGGGAACAGAATATCTCTGACCAGTGCTGTCTTATAAAGCTTGTACCAAACCGGCTGCTTAAGCCATGACTCTTCAATAATTGCTCGCATGGCTTCCTCTTGATTCAGCACACAGTTCCCATCCCGCGTCAGCATGCGAGACGGCGTTTTGTTCTCCCACACCATCTGTACACCACAGGCCGCGATATCACTGTTATCTTCTGACAACCGCTGATAAAGGTGCTCATACATATCCGGTGCAATCCAATCATCGCTATCGACGAAGGCCATCAGTTCGCCAGTTGCGACTGCCATCCCTGCATTTCGGGCATCCGACAGGCCTCCATTCGGCTTGTGTATCACCCGAATACGGCTATCTTTTTCCGCCCATGCATCGCACATGGCGGGGCAGTTATCCGGCGAACCATCGTCTACCAAAATGATCTCCAGATTCGTATACGTCTGGTTTACGATGGAAGACACGCACTTGTCCAGATATGCTTCGACCTTATAGACAGGGACGATAACACTGATCTTTGCAGTATCCACAGGGTTCACCTCCCAGCCTCCAGAATACTCGTAACAATCTTAGCTGGCTCAAAATCATCCAGCGGCACATTTCGAACGGAGCCAATGTCACCAGATTCTATCTGCCGAATTGCGCGAGTGATATCTTCCACAGTGTTCCGACAGAAAACATATCGATTAAACTTGTCAAAATAGTCTTTCAGTACAGCCTGCTCATCCTCTGTACCATCAAGGATAAATAGAATCGTTTTGCCCGTCGCAGAGTACTGATATATTTTACCGGGTATTTGCCCACCTTTGCGATTGCAGAGGAATACGAGAACATTGGTACTATCCTCGATTGGTCTCAATTCTGCTAAAGGAAGGCGCGGATGAATGTGAATCTTATCTGTCGAGCGGAAAAGGTTACTCGGGTTTCCACAGATATTGACCTCGACTCCTACCTTGTCTGCCGCTGTATAGAATGGTTCCAAGTTTCTTGCCGCTGGTGCATAGTCACCAAAGTAGCCATAGATATTCTGCCCAGAGAATTTATGCACAGGCGTATCGTTCTTGTAGTATGCAGGTAGTGGCATCCAAAACATCTTTTCCGCCGACTCAGGAAATAGCTTCTGCTGATTCCGCAGCGTCAGCGGACTGACATAGCAGACTTTTTCCGCTAACGACAGCAACCGCTTTTCTTCCCGACGTACACACTCCTGACTATTGAAGCCATACACATCAGAATACCAAGGATCCTCCCAAATCTGGATCCAGTGTTTGGCTTTGATCCTACTTGTTTTGAGAAGCCTGTATGCAGCCAAGTGGCTAACTGGGGGATGCGAAATCGAAATCACAAGGTCGAAGCTAACGTCGCAGGAAAATCTCTTGCATTTTTGATAAAATACCTTATCCATACCATAAGGACCATATAATGCGCGGATTCGGCTTTTTATGCTCTGAAGCAGGCCATCTGGCTGTCTACTAGGCGTAGCAACCGTTCCTTCCGTATTCTGCTCATCTGCGCTGGACATACCTTTTTTGAAGTGCGAAAGACGTTCGTATAGGGAAATGGCCCGTATATAGTGACGATCGATCTCATCCGGAATTTCCATTGACAAGTCTGCCGGGTAGTCTGCCGGATCTATACTTAATGACGATACATGTGCGCCAGCATCAACAAGTCCTTGCAGGTACGCAAGGTGGCATAGATTTGCAGAGCTGTTTACAGACAGGCAATATCCATTTATGACCAATACATTCATATTATTTACCTTTGTGAATCAGTTTCAGCAGCATATCTTCCACTGCGCGGACAGTATTTTCCGTGCTAAAGGTTTTGCCTCGTTCGATAGCCTTTTCTTTATAATGGGTAAGCTTGTCCGAATAATCCAGCAAATCCTTGATCCCCTGATACAACGCTTCCTCGCTGTTTTCAGTCACGATGCCCCATTCATCGTGTTCGCCCAACATCTCCTTCATGCCGGAGACCTCGACGGTACAGACCGGGGTTCCAACGATCAGCGCCTCAGTGGCCGCAGTAGAGAATCCCTCCGCAAAGCTGGCGCAGACGAAAAGATCGCATTTTGAGACATATTTATATGGGTTGGTCTGGTAGCCGAGCAAGGTGACAGCTTCTTGCAGGTTATTTGTTTGAATATAGCGTTCCATTTCCTGCTGAAGCGGACCGATACCAAGGATGTAGAGATGGACGGGATATTTCTCGTCCCGCAAGCGCTTGATGATGGACAGCAGTCGCATATAACCCTTGGATTCCTTGAGTGTTCCGACCGCCATCAGCCGTATTTTCCCGTCATCCATCAACTCTGGCGCGGTATCATCTGCATGAGCCAGTATTTTCTCGGATTCCACCGTGTTGTACAGCACACGGCATGGCTTCTGGAAATTCAGGATGCGGCAGAAGTCATCATGGACATACTGCGAAACGCACACAGTCTGGTCAAAGCGGTCATAGCACTTGCGTGCCTCGCGTTCACTGCGGAACGAACCTGACAGACGCTCCATCGTGTGCTGCTCCACGTGAATCCACGATACGAGCTTGGTATTCGCGTCTTGGCAACCACTGATAACGCGCGCAGAAGGACCTTCCAGATAGGAGACCTCAATATCGTAATGCTCCTTCACGCACATGCGGTGTAGCTGTGCCGGTGTCAGCAGCTTCATGAGCTTGCTGTTACCCGGTAATTCTTTGGAAAATACCGCACGGAAATGGATGGCCGGCGCGAGGAACTGCTCATTCACGCCGCCGCCGAAAAGCACCGTTACAGAGATATCAAATTTTAACCGATCCATGTTATTGACCAGATTGACCAGCACCTTTTCGGCGCCGCCCTGGCCGAGGTCATGGATAAGAAACAGAATCTTTTTCATGTTATTACACTTTCAAGATTGGCATTCTGACCGTGCCTGCTTTTCCCATTGAAGCATCGTGGGGTCATTAACAATGCGGAAAAGTCTATATAAGGGCGGACATGCAAACATCAAGCTGTATAGTGCACGTTTCTTGAGTGGGAGAATACCTGCTTTAGCTATGTAGGCTCTGCACCGTTTTATTAATTCGTCTACACAAATTGGATTTGTACTAAACGCCTCTCTGTATCTGAATATCAGCAACTCCTTTGCTGCTTGCTCCAGTAAAACAGTTTGCACTTCTTTTGAAAATCGCTCATTGCTCCAGTTTTCAAGATACCATTTGGCCAACTCCAAATAACGCTTTGAACTCACGGTATTTGTAATTGATGTCTCTCGTGAAAAATAGAAATATAGTGGAAGTTTAGTGCGTGAGAACGGTGCAGATAGTGCATTTGTCGCTAAGGTACAATAGTTAAATACTGCATCTTCTCCCCAAGTTAGTCCAGTTTCAAACTTCCCACTTACAAGCGCTCGCTTATAAAGTCGTCCCCAGACTGCTCGCTTTATATAATTATCACGAATCGCTTCAGCAACTGTAGTACAAAATATATCTTCCTTTTTGTACGTCAGCGGCTTTATAAGGTCATCACTTTCTTCGCTCACTTGTGAATACTGACACGCTGCAACGTCAGAGTCCTTGCAGCTCATTGCGAAAAGCAAAATTTCAAAATACTGCGGATGCACCCAGTCATCAGAATCGATAAATGCAATATACTCGCCCGTTGCCACATTCAACCCCGCATTACGAGCTGCGGAGACACCCGAATTTTCCTGATTTATCACGATAACACGTTCATCAGAGGCTTTATAGTTATCCAATATATTTATGCTATTATCTGTGCTTCCGTCATTAACGCAGATTACTTCTAAATTTTTATGTGTATTGCTAAGTACAGAATCAAGGCAACGAGGTAGATACCTTTCTGTGTTATACACAGGAATAATCACGGATATTTTGGGACTTTTGGTCATCGCACAGTTCTCCTTTACCATGTCTTTGCTGCTTTCCTGTGGAACTTCATATACAACCATTTTGGCATAATTCCTTTAATAAAGTGCATCAAAAAATCAACCACAACGTATCCATACATATACCAAGGAAACTGAAAAAGCTTGAAGCCTACATAAGTTACATACACGCCATTCATGCGGGATTTCAAACTTCTACGGTTTGCAGCCGCGTGGTCATCCCGCATTTTATAAAGCGGCTCGTCCAGATTATAGCCGGTATACCCCTTGGCGTAGAGCTTGTACCAGAGATTAACGTCCTCAAAGCGGAGCATCCGCTTATCTTCAGTATAGCCTCCCACCGCCAGATACGCCTCTCGGCGGATCATGCAGGGCGCATGGCAATGAACCGGACTATGCTTGATAAAGTCACGCTTTGTAGGCTTCCCAATGGCATAGCTTCGCCCCCAATCGCCGCTTTCGTCGAAGAAAATCATGGGGGTGCTGACAATGGCATATTCAGGATGTGCGTCCAGAAATGCAACTTCCTTTTCAAGCCTGCTCGGAAGGGAAACATCGTCTCCGTCCATTCGTGCCACATACTCACCGGTAGCGGCTTGTAAACAGCGGTTCAGCGTGTGATTCAGCTCCATATTTTGCTCATTCTGAAGGAGAATGATCTTATCGGGTATTCTTTCCTGATATGCCTTTGCCACAGCGTAGGTGTTATCCTTTGAGCCGTCGTCACACAACACGAGCTGCCAATCCGGAAAGGTCTGCGCAAGAATAGAGTCGATGGCCTCCGGCAGCGTCGCCGCGCAGTTATAGATGCCCATGATAATCGAAACCTTTGCCATAGTACACTTCCTTATGCAGCCATCCGCGACCGCAGATAATTCATGATTTGCAGCAGTACTGCCAGCAAAAATGTCCAGCGCTTTTTGCAGAGCAGGAAAAACAGCTTCCACTTTGCACCGCAGTATGAGGTATCCAACTGCTTGAACGCCTCCCTATATAACGGCTTATCCAATATCGCACGAAGGCGCTGCGACTTTTTCCATATACTTTCCGTGCTGCCGATTTCATTCAGGCCAAGACCGATCATGCCGCAGGCAACTCGGTTCAGAAAAGGCGTATGATACTCGTCCGCCCGACCGGAACCGTCTATATACTCCTGCATGATGCCATACATCACGTCCCACTTTTCTGCAAGATCAGGCTTGTGCTGCGTGGTGATGGACTGAGCATTGGATTTGCGGTAGTGGTAGAAGCATTTGTTGATGTAGCTGATCTTGCACCCATCAAGTGCATAGAGATTGAAGATCGTGTCCTCAGATGTGCCGACAATTCGTTCGCTGACAAATTTCCCTTTACGGGCAATATCCGTTTTCATCAAGCGCATACAGAAAGGGGAAAGATTATCGACTCGTTGCGGCTCGCAAAGTTCTTCATCAATCGGGCCTACAACTCGGAGGTGTACATGTTTTTCCGATTGTGCTAAATCATAAGAGAAGCTTTGTGGAAATAATGGGTTGTGAATGCTTATTTGCGGATACTCTCGTACATATCCGAACATAACGCAATCGGCATTTTCTCTGAGTGCTGTACTGATACACTCAGACACAGTATTCGCATCAAGCCAGTCATCGCTATCCACAAAAAGCACATACGCACCATTAGCAACATTTAAACCTGATTTTCGTGCAATGGCCGCGCCTTCATTTTCTTTATGTCTGACATGAATACGTGTATCAGACTTAGCCAGTTCATCGCAAATTGCAGGGCATTCGTCCGGGCTTCCATCATCCACCAAGATAATTTCTATAGTGGAATAGGTCTGCGTATAAAGACTTTGAACACACTGATTAAGGTATTCTTTAGTTTTATATACTGGAACAATAATAGATACCAGTGGTTTTTGATTTTGCATAACTGCCTCCATGACAGCGATTATTTGGGGCGTACCAATTCCAAAATGAACTGCCAAAGTGTAATCGCTGAATAGTCGCTACCAAAATTTTTGGACACAGCAAACTCATACAAAAAATAGCCAAAATAAAGCACTACTGCACAAACTGTTACGTATTGCGCAGACCGTTTTGTAAACAGTTTTTTTATCATCCATGGAATTGCAATTGCAGTAGCAATTTCAAAATAGGCAGCCATTCGCGCAAAGAGATTAGCCGCCTGAACCATACCCAAGGTTAAAATCATTGAAGACACAATGGACATATTTACAAAAAGATTTTCACTTCGTGTAGAATTCTTGAATAGGCGTCCACGGAACGCCAGCGCCAAAAGTGAAGGCATCCAATAAACAATAATCCGTAGAAAATTGATTTGGTGTCCATCAAACAGCTCACCCTCATCAACCAACGCGCCAATAGATTGCGCATAGTTCATAAATGCACCAAGCGTTTTGTCATAAGTAGCCATCGCAAACATAACCGCCGCCAATCCAATCCAAGTAGTCTTTCCCCAAGGCTTACTGAATAAGAGCGGAAGAATTGCAAACATAAATGCATGCGTATGAAAAAAGATTGAAATCGCAACCAGCGCATAAAACCGAAGATACTTTTTTTCTTCTGCATAAGGAATGCTCAGCAGCAAAAAAAACATTGCAAAGCACTGTTTCATTGCTGCCATGTACATGACGTATGTACCAACAGAGAAGAAAATCAGTAGGCTAAATGCTGGGTTAACGGAGTATCGTTTCAAGAGTTTTGCAACCGCAAAACTGCTCAGAAATGCAGGCAGAAGAAAGTATATATGATAATTACTTATATAGCTGTGCGCAAATGATTCCCAAAACAGTGAAAGAGGATTGCCTGTTAAATCAAGAAGCCCTCCATTCGCAATAAAGTCTTTAACATTTTTCGCATTACGCCAGAAATAAATATAGTTTCCCGTGTCGTTATAGCTCGTCCTCAAAAACGAAAAGCACGTCATCCACACGATCACAGCGATCATGAAGATGTCCGCTTTGCGCAGCATGAAGTGCCGACGTCCGGTCTGAGGCCCCTCTAACTGCGCAGACGTCGGATAATAGACTTGGGACAAGTACATCAGAAAGACGCAGCCCCAATAAAGTAAAATCAGTTGCCGCATTCTCAGTCCCCCGCTGTCACAGGAAGCATAAGTCCCTCTATGGTCTGCGCCACCACAATGCGTTTGTCAAACTTCCGCTCGATGAGGGAATGTCCGCAGCGACCCATCTGCTCCTGTTCAATATGTGTTTTGCCAGCAAACTCACGGAAGAAATTCGTCAATGCTTCTGCATCCTGCGCGGGGCAGAGATAACCGCTGATGCCATCCTCCACTGCCTCGCGGCAGCCGGGGATATCGCTGGTGATAAGGGCGCGGCCCGTGGCGGCACCCTCCAGCAAAACATTGGACATGCCCTCATGGTAGGAGGGCAACACGACACAATCCGCCGCTTCATAGAACGGATGCACGTCCGTCTGGAAGCCGTGGAAGTTGATGACACCGTCAGCGACCAAGTGGTCGACGGTTTCTTTGTAGGCATCCTCGTAGAAGCCCACCACATCAAAGGAAACCTTTTCGCCAAGCTCCGCCTTGACAGTTTTCGCGGCGGCAAAAAACTCGTCCACGCCCTTTTCCTTCATGATTCGCCCTACAAACAGGAAACTGCAAACGCCGTCATCCTTCATGGGGACATAGGGATACTCGTCCAAATTGATGCCCGCACCGGGGAGAACCTTCATCTGCTGGGCGGAGATGATGTTTTTATGTAAGAAAAACTGGGCGTTCTCCTCATTCTCAAAGAACACCGTTCCGGCCTTCCGCAGAGCGCTGCGGTACATCACAGACACCACACTCGACAGCATTGGTTTTTCAAACGCCGTGCCGAGTCCCTGCACATTGGTGACATAGGGAATGCCCTTGGTCTTGCAGGCGCTGCCCATGTAGATGTTGGGCTTGATGGAATAGGTGATGACCAGATCCGGCTGGATCTCGTCCAGCATCTTGCGATAGGTTTTCAGCAGCTTCATGTCCTTGAAAGGATTGATGCTGCGGCGGTCAATCTCTGTGCCGATGCAGCGAAGTCCCATGGCCTGCAAATCGTCCTCGTGGCCCACAAAGGGCGTGCTGAGAATGACCTCATGCTCCTGCATCAGCGCCTCCACCAGCTCTTTGCGGAAGCGGTAGAACATATAGGAATGATTGGTTGCGATTAGAATTCTCATTTCTTGCTCTCCACTTTATGCAGTTCTCCTGTGCCGCCCTCGACCACACCGTCACCACGCAGGGCGGAAATGGCCGTCCCGAAAAAGCAGCGGCAGTCAAAGGCAAAGCTCATGCGCTGCACATATTCGCCGTCCAGACGGGCCTTGTCCGCAATCTCCAGTTCGTCCCGGCCGCAGATTTGCGCCCAGCCGGAAAGGCCGGGCTTCACATCATTGGCACCGTATTTGTCCCGCTCCGCCAGTAAATCCTCCTGATTCCAGAGGGCAGGCCGGGGGCCGATAACGCTCATGTCGCCCCGGAGAATATTCCAGAGCTGCGGAATCTCGTCAAGGGATGTCTTGCGCAGGAATTTTCCAACGCGTGTGATGTACTGCTCTGGGTTTTCCAGCAGGTGCGTCGGCATATCGTGGGGCGTGGACATCTTCATGCTGCGAAATTTATAGAGCTGGAAATATTTTTTGTGGATGCCTACCCGCTTCTGTGAGAAGAACACCGGGCCGGGATCGTCCATCTCAATGGCAATCATGATGAGCAGGTACAGCCATGAGGCGAGGATCAACCCCGTCAGCGACAGCAATATATCAATCAATCGTTTTCCAAATCTCTTATACATGGTATTTCATTCCTGTCACCCCGCCGCAGCAACGTGCCAAGCAGGGGAATTTCAAAGCATCCAGCAAATCACAGTTTCCCACGCGAAAAACGTTGGGATTAAGCCATTTTTATTACTTAATTATACTACATATGGATAAGAAGCGCAATGCCTAACATAAGTGAAAAAGTGTGCTGGTTTGTCAATGAATCAGCACGCTTTTCCTCGTTCAGCAGATCATTTTCCGGTTGCACATGCTCGATTCATGTGATACAATGTTGTTCAATAAAGCGAGTGCGAAATTCGCTGTGAGTGGTAACACGCCGAAGAAAGTATGGCTTGCTTGGAATGAAGGGTATTAGATGAAAGAACCGGGGAACAACGCAAACCAGCTTTTCGACGATCAGAAGATCCGTGTGGCATGGGATGTGGAACAGGAAGAATGGTACTTCTCCGTCGTGGATGTGGTCTTGACAGACAGCCCCGACCACAATACCGGGCGAAAATACTGGAACAAGCTGAAACAGCGTCTGAAAGAAGAAGGCAGTGAACTGGTGACGAACTGTCACCAGTTGAAAATGCAGCGTGGTTGCCGGACTGGGCAGAGCACGCAGAGAAGACCACAAATAGGGAATGAGTCCAAAAACAGCTACCGAGAAATCCTCGGCAACTGCCGTCCACGGGCGGCATACATCTCCGAATTTGACCGGCAGATGGAAAAATACTTAAAGGGCGGTGAGCCAAATTGATCGAACGCTATGACATCGCGGGCTATGCCCGCATTTCCGTGGATGATGAGCAGGAGCAGAAGAACATCTCCATCGAGAACCAGAAGGCCATCATCGAGGACTATGTAAAAACCCACTTCCCCGGCAGCACGCTGACGTTTTTTGAAGACCGCGACCGCTCCGGCTACACCTTTGAGCAGCGCGAGGGCTATCAGGAGATGCGCCGGGGGCTGATGCGCCACAAATACGACATCCTCATCATCAAGGACTTTTCCCGCTTCTCCCGCCGCAACTCGCGCGGTTTGGTGGAGCTGGAAGACCTGCGCGACGCGGGCGCGCGCATCATCTCCATCGGCGACGGGGTGGACTTCCCCAATGACGACGACTGGCTGAAAATCCAGTTTCAGTTCCTCGTGAACGAAATGCCCGTCACGGACACCTCCCGCAAGGTGCGCAGCGTTGTGAAGCGGCGGCAGAACGACGGCGAGTGGATCTGCGCCGCGCCCTACGGCTATCTCGTCACCGAGGACAAGCAGTTTGAGATCATCCCCACGGAGGCCGAGACCGTCCGCAGGATTTTTGACCTCTACAGCAACGCCGGTTGGGGCTACAAGAAAATCGCCAACTATCTCACCGATCAAGGCGTTCCCACGCCGCGCATGTCCGAGCGGATGCGCAAGGAGGCGGCGGGCAAGAAAACGAAACGGGAAGCCAAAAACGCCTGGGCCATCGCCACGGTGCAGGGCATTCTGGACAACGATTTCTATATCGGCACGCTCAGGCAGGGCAAGTATACCCGCGCCAAAATCAACGGCAAGGAGATCAAACGCAACGACGATGAGCACATCGTTATCGAAAACCACCATCAGGCCATCATCGACTACCGCACCTTCGCCATCACCCGCGCCCTGCGGGAAAAGCGCAGCCGCAGCAACTATCGCGGCGTGAAGATTAACGACAACGTGTACTCCGGCTTTTTACAGTGCGGCGACTGCGGCAGTCCGCTGTTCGCCATGAGCCGCTCTGACCTGGCCCCCGCCTACACCTGCGGCACCTATCACCGGCGCGGCCTCAAGGGCTGCACCAGCCACCATATCCGCGTCGATCGGCTGGACGAGCTGCTGAAAGGCTATGTGCGCAAACTGGCGGACGGCTCTGCCGCCATGCTCGAACAGCTCAACGAGGAGCTGAAGCGCGAGACCGAGCAGGTGGCGGAAACGGAACAGTCGGCTGACAACCTCGCCGAGGTGCTGGCCGATCTCACTGAGGAACTGAAGGTGACGAAGCGTCAGCGCATCCGGGAGATCATGAAAAAGCCGGAGCAGGAAGCCTCCATCGAGGCGCTGTATGACGAGATGGAAGCAGACCTCCAAAAGAAGATCGACGGCATCAACCACCAGATCGACCTGCTGAGCGACAAGCGCAACACCATCATTCAGGTGAACCGCGTGGCCAAGACCGCCATCGACGTGTTCCGCGACATTCTGGAAAAGGACAAGCTGGAGCGGAACGACCTGGAGCTGCTGATCGACAAGATCCTCGTCTTTGAGGATCATCTGGAGATCAGGCTCAAAACCGACATCGACACGCTGCTGCGCTGCGGAAAGCTCCCCGCGGAAACGGAGGACGCCGCAAATTTTAGTGAAGGCACGGAAAATATCGAAAACACGCTGATCCAGTCCTCAAAAGGCCACGAGGACAAGGTTTTCCGTGTCCATGTTATCAGTAACGGCGACCCGCTGGAAATCTACACGGAGAAGGACGGCGAGGTGATTTTTAAAAAATATTCGCCGATGGGGGACCTGCAGGCGGTCGCGGCGCAGCTGTGCGAGTCCATCGGCAAGAACACCGGCCACATCGCGGCCGTGGCGGACCGCGACTCCATCATCGCGGTGGCGGGCGCGCCGAAGCGCGAGCTGCTGGAAAAGCGCAACTCCGCCGAGCTGGAGCAGCTGATGGAGCAGCGGCGCAGCTACCGCTACCACGGTGGCGAGAGCCGTCTGCGCGCGGCGGAGTCCGTGGAGCGCTACCACCTCGGCGTGGCGGCGCCGATCGTGGCCGAGGGCGACCTGATGGGCTGCGTCATGCTGCTCATGGGCGAGCACGACGCAGCGCCGACCGAGTCGGAGCAGGCGCTCGCGCAGACGTTCGCGGGCTTTCTGGGAAAGCAGATGGAGAGCTGAAGGAGAAAAGGGAAGATATTCGGGGCCGGGAGGCCCCGATTTTTTCGTATTTTCAAAAATAAAGGTAGAAAAAAGAGGCGTTCAACGGTATAATTACATAGTAGATCAGTATGCAACAGGAGGGAACGGCGTGAAGCTTGCGGCGCTTTTGGGAAACGATACGCTGAAGCAGCGCCTTTCTGCGCTGCAGGCCAAGGGCAAGCTGACGCACAGCTTCCTGCTGACCGGGCCGGAGGGCTCCGGGCGGCACACGCTTGCGCGTATCCTCTGCGCCGCCATGCAGTGCACCGCGCCCGGCGAACGCCCCTGCGGCGTCTGCCCGCAGTGCCGCAAGGTGCTTGACGGCGCGCACCCGGACATCTGCATCGTGGACGACCCCGAGAAGAAGACCATTCCCGTCAAGCTCGTCCGCGATGCCTGCACCGATCTGTATATCCGCCCGAACGAAGGGCAGCGCAAGATCTATCTGTTCCCGCGCGCGCAGGACCTGAACCAGCAGGGGCAGAACGTCCTGCTCAAGAGCATCGAGGAGCCGCCTCCCTACGGCACGTTCCTGCTGCTGGCGGAGCACGCCGAGCAGCTGCTGCCAACCATCCGCAGCCGCTGTGTGGAGCTGCGCCTGTCGCCGCTGCCGGAGGCCGTACTGCTTCCCGCGCTGCGGGAGCGTTTCCCGGACGTGCCGGAGGGCACGCTCCGCGCCGCCGGCGTGCGCGCCGGGGGCTATCTCGGCCGGGCGGAGTCCATCCTGCGGGACGACGCCGGGCTGCTGCCGCAGAGTGCCGCGTTTGTCCGTGCCTACTGCGCTCGGCGGCCGGAGGAGCTGCTGCAGGTGCTCGCCCCGATGGAGCGGCTGAAGCGCGAGCAGCTCCGCCCCATCCTGACGCAGTGGCAGGCCCTTCTCGTCTCTGCCCTGACCTCGCGCAGCGGGCTGCCGCCCCTGCGGCCCGAGTGCGCGCAGATCGCGGAAGCACGCCCCGTCTCGGATATCACGCAGGCGATCGAGGCGATCCGGCTTGCGCTGCGCGATCTGGAGGGCAATGTCAGCCCCGGTGCGATCTGCGGCGCGCTGACCGTAAAGCTGCGGTGAACGCAGTATTTGCAGACTGTCAAAAACCTGCCGGGCCAAAAGCTTTGGAGGGACTTTTTTGACAAGCTGATTTGATTTTATGATGTTTTCCCGTTCATACGGAAAGGAGCTTTTCATGGAAGAACCCAAATTTGAGCCGGTCCCCGAGGAGACCGCGGAGGCCCCGGCAGAGCCCGCCGCGCTGCCCGCGGCCGACGAAGCCCTCATCCCCGAGATGCCCGAAGAGCCGGCCGCCCCGGCGGAAGACCCCATGGTCGAGGTCTGCGACGTGCAGTTCCGTTCCGGGTCAAAGGTCTATTTCTTCGCGCCCGGCGAGCTGAAGATCGCAACGGGCGACGAGGTCATTCTGGAGACTGCCCGCGGGCCCGAATTCGGCCAGTGCGTCCGCGGCAACCACATGGTGCACCCGCGCGAGGTCACTCCGCCGCTGCGCCCCATCCTGCGGCTGGCCACGCAGCAGGACAAGCGCGTCCACGCCGAGAACTGCCGCCGCGAAAAGCGCGCCATGGACGTCTGCCAGCAAAAGATCGCCGACCTCGGGCTGGAAATGCAGCTCGTCTCGGCGGAATATGCCTTTGACGGCAGCAAGGTCCTGCTCTTCTTCACGGCCGACGGCCGCGTCGATTTCCGCGAGCTGGTCAAGAGCCTCGCCTCCGTGCTGCGCACCCGCATCGAGCTGCGGCAGATCGGCGTGCGCGACAAGGCGAAGATGGTCGGCGGCCTCGGCATCTGCGGCCGCCCGTTCTGCTGCCGCCAGTTCCTGGACGATTTCCAGCCGGTGTCCATCAAGATGGCTAAGACGCAGAACCTCAGCCTGAATCCCACGAAAATTTCCGGCACCTGCGGCCGACTGATGTGCTGCCTGAACTACGAGCAGGAGACCTATGAGGAGCTGCTGAAGACCAGCCCGAAGAACGAATCGTTCGTCGACACGCCGGACGGCCGCGGCACGGTCACGGAGGTCAATCTGCTCAAGCAGTGCGTCCGCGTCCGGCTGGAGCAGCAGCCCGACACCATCGTCTGCCACCACAACTGCGATATCTGTGTTCTGCGCAACGGCAAGGCGCGCAAGACCGACCCGCCCATTCCGGACGATCTCGCGCCGATTTCCGGCAATCCGCAGAAGTGCCGCAAAAAGGAGGCTCCCGAGCTCAAGACCTATCTCGAGCCGGTCGTCATGCGCCAGAACGCCGCCGTGCTGGAAGAGGCCCGCACGAACGAGGCCAACATTCAGAACGAGCAGCAGCGCGGCAAGCGCCGCCGCCGCGGCGGACGCGGCCGCCGACATGAGGGCGAGGGCGAGGTCCCGCAGGAGCAGGAGGCCAGACGCCCGGCCGAGGCGAAGAAGCCTGCCGAACCGAAGAAGCCCGCTGAGAGCAAAAAGCCGGCTGAGGCGAGAAAGCTCGCCGAGGCAAGGCCGGAGCAGGCCGAGGGCGAGCCGAAGAAGCAGCGCCCGCGCCGCCAGCGTCCGCCCAGAGCGCCGAAGCCCGAGGGTGAGAAGCCCCCGCGCGCTGAGGCAGCGCCTGTCGATGCCCCGCATGGCGGCGAGAAGCCGAAACCCCGCCGCCGCTCCCGCGGCCACCGCAAGCCCGGCGGCCCGAAGCCCGAGGGCGGAGGGGAAGCGTAAAAATTGAAAATTCAGAGCCGCCTCGCAAGGGGCGGCTCTTTGCAAAACGGAGATTTTACGAAGGAATATATGCAGTTCGTTCTGGACCAGCTGGAGGGGTTCCCAGACGTGACATACCGCAAAATGTTCGGCGAATACATGGTCTATCTGCAGGGAAGGCCCGTCCTGCTTGTCTGCGACAACTGTGCAATGGTCAAAAAGCTCCCCGAGCTGGCGGAGCTGATGCGCGGCGCGCCGGACGGCCTGCCCTATGAAGGGGCCAAGGTCCACTCCGTCCTCGATCTGGAGGACCGTGAGCTGGTGCGGCAGGTGATGGATATCCTCCTGCGTGTCACACCGCTGCCGAAGCGAAGAATTCAGCAGAGTAAATAGAACGCGATCCCCCCGCAGCGAGCCCGGATATTCCGGAAATACGCTGCAGGGGGATCATGATTATTTTGCTTTGCGGCGATGATAGTTTACAGCCTGACGACTGCACTATACAGTGAGAAGCTGTCGCTGCCGTTTTTATCGGCGGCGTAGAATGTGACGAGTGCGCGGTAGGAATAGTTCACGGGACCGGTGTAGGTCTGCGTGTAGCTATGGGAAATCACGTTGTGGCCCAGCATGGCAGCCGTGTAGCGCGAGGAATAGGTGCGGATTGGGGTCCAGCTCGTCCCGTTTGCGGACTGCTCGATGACGATCGTCGTGACACCGATGCTGGTCATGGTGCTGTCTGCACCGGTCGTGGTCTTGATCGAGATCGAGTTTGTGCCGCTCTTGGCGATCTTCACATCCGAGCGGCTGATGTAATCGCTGCTGCGAGCGGCGGCCGGCAGGCACAGCGCGGCTGCCAGCAGGGACAGGATCAGTACAAGGGAAAGAACGCGCCTCATAAATACCTCCGTTTAGTGTATGGAATAGACAATGGAACGGATCACTTCTGCCGGGACCTTGCCGCTGACCAGACCGGAAACACGGCCGTTCAGCCAGCAGATGCCCGTGGAAGCGTTGTTCGTGTATTGGTAGTACCCGACGTCCCCCAACGTGAAGTAACTGACGGGCCGCTCGTCCTTCACGATCCAGCTCCCCTCCATTGCGGAAGGCTCCGCGAAGATCGTGAAATCCATGCTGAAGCCTGTGCCGTCCGGCAGGGAGAAGTAGGCATAGAACGAGGTGGTACCGGCGAATTCGTCTCCAAAGTCATACTCCGCCAGCACGGCGCCCTCGGGGACCCAGGACGGGACGACGCCGGTCGCGCCGTAGGCTGCCAGCGCGTCGTGCAGCTGCTGCAGGCCCGCGTTGTCCGTGTGGTACTCGCCGCCCTGCGGCAGGCTCCAGCCTGCATGCGGCAGAGCGTCGATCTTGAGATACTCGTCCGTCCAGGTGATATAGGCGTTCGGAGCGTCGCTTGCGCCGGTCTCGACGCGGGGGAACAGAGCGAAGATCAGGATAAACATGGCCGCAGCGGCGGACACCACGCGGATCGGGATGCGGAGGCGGGTGTAGGCCTTCTGCAGGTGCGCGCGGGTGCGTCGGACCGGGGCGCCGGGGGAGTCCGGGGTGGAATAATAGGCGGAGAAATCCTGCCATGCGGCGGACGTGTCGGCCGGAGTCCTGCGGCGCTCGGCCAGAACGGTCAGAATGCTGTCAACGGTCGCCTCATCCAGCGGCGGGCCGTCCAGATCGCTGCGCAGAAGCGTCTGAAGATGTTCGGTTGATAATTTGCGGTACAGTGCGAGTTGGGCTTCGGTTGGTTGATCGGCCATATGAAATTCCTCCCTTCATCCCTATATTTCTTCAGAAACGCAAAACGGACATGTTTTCGGAAATTTTTTTACTTTTATTTGGTAAAAGCTGCTTGCAGAGCTTTTTGCGGATGCGCTGCAGCCGTTTCTGGCTGCTCCAGACCGAGATGCCGAGCTCCTTGGCAACCTCCAGATGCGTTGCTCCTTCCAACGTGATGCGGCAGAGCAGACGATAGTCCTCCGGCGGCAGCAGGGCGCGGATGGCGTCGAGCAGCTCGTTGATCGAGCCGAACGGCCGGTCCTCCACGGCGAGTTTTTTGCTCTCCTGCGCAAGATCCTGCTCGAGCGAGATGAAGTACAGGGCCTCCAGCGCCCGGCGGCGGCTGCCGACGCGGATCTTGTTCTTGAGCGTCTCCATCAGCCAGGCCTCCGGCTTTGCATGGCGCATGAGCGCGTCCTGCTTGCGGACAGCCTCGAAGAAGGTCTCCTGCACGGCCTCTTCGGCGTAGGCGGCATTGAAAAGGAGGTTCTCGGCGTAGATATACAGCCGTTCATAATTTGCATTGTACAGCGCTTCCAGAAAGGCATTGGCCTCCATGCGCTTCACCAGCCTTTGTGCGGCCGCATGGCCGCGGGATCGGGTTGTGCGTCGGGTCTGCACCGCACGGCTCCGGAGCGTGATATCCTGTGCGGTGTTGCCCTTATTATAGCAGGCAGGTTCGTGCAATGTCAATCGGAGCCTGCCAACAGAATCTGACAATTCGACAGGGTTCTCAGGGCGCGAGCCGGACGAGCTGCTCCGGCTCGTCCGCCGTCAGCGTGACAGTGGTGCGTTGAACGCCGTTTTCCAGCAGGGCGTATGTTGTGCCGAGCGGCACGCCGAACAGGCTGCAGCGGGCGTTTCCTGCCCCGTCGGGGTAGACGACGGCGCGGCGCTCGAAGCCGTCGTTGTCCGTCAGCGTGAATTCCAGACAGCCCTGCTCCCCGGCGGCGAGCGACCGCTGCACGAGCACGGAGCCGACCGGAACGGCCGTCAGATGGAGCTGCTCGCCGTCGGACCAGCACGGGCCGGATTCCGCGCGGACGGATGCGTTCGGCAGAAGGGCAAAGACGGCCTCGCCCAGTGTCGTCACGGCGCGGTAGCGGCCCGGCTCCAGCCGCGCGCTGACGGCGCTGCCGTCGCGGCCGGGGATGAGACGCTGCAGCTCCTGCCCGCCCTCGTCCTGAATGGTGATCTCGCTGATCTCGCCGTCCGTGCAGAACAGCACGCGCACGAGCATAAGCGGCGCTTCCGTCGGAGCCTCTGTGGCCTGTATGTCCGGTGTGCGCAGACTCTGCGCCGCGAAAACGGCGCTCATCAGGCCCATGGAGGCGGCGATGGCGACCGCCATGAGCAGAATGGCGCAGCAAAGCCTTGCTGCTTTCTTTTGCATGATTTTTGCCTCCTTCGATAAGATGCCGCCAGTATAGCGCATCCGTCCGGAGAGACCGTCCGAAAATCGTCGAGGGAAACAGGTATAAAAAATTTCCCGCCGGGCGATACTCATGCTCGGAGGTGCTAATATGCAAAACAAGGAAAACGGCTTCGGCCGCTTTGTGAAGGAGAAGGGCTACTACATAGTCCTGCTCCTTTGCGCAGTAGCGATCGGAGTATCGGGCTATCTTCTTCTTTCCGGAAAAAACAGCGACCAGCAGGTCCATCTGAGCACGGAGCGCGCCACGGTCCCACCGGGCGTGCGGGCCACGGAGCACGCGGAAAACGTTGTGGCGACGGACGGCCCGGAGCCGGGCACGGAGGCTACGGAGCCGACGCTGCGCCTGCAGCCGCCGGTGGCGGGCGAGCAGACGGGAGGCTTTGCGGCGGACCATCTGGCCTACAATGCGACGACGCGCGACTGGCGCACGCACGAGGGCCTCGATCTGGCCGCGGCACTCGGCGATCCGGTTTGTGCCGCGGCAGACGGGACTGTCTACACGATCTATGAGGACGAGCGCTACGGCACGACCGTCGTGCTGCGCCACAGCGGCGGCTTCACGACGCACTATGCCAACCTCTCCGAGGAGCCGGATGTCGCCGTGGGCGACACGGTCCGCGCCGGGCAGCGCCTCGGCACGGTCGGCCAGACGGCCCTGACGGAGACAGGCGACGCGCCGCATGTGCATTTCGCCCTCTATAACGGCAATACGCCGGAGGACCCGGCAGAATACTGGCAGTGAACAAAGCAGAGGACGGCCGCCCGGCCGTCCTCAGACTGTCAAAAAACCTGTCCAGCCGAAAATTTCGGAGGGAAGAAAAGTGTGAAAGGAAACCGTCAGGGTGTCCTTTCGCGTTCCATCCCCCGCCGCAGCGGCAGAATTGCAAAATCATGATACAAAAATTGATTTTGCAATTCTGGAAGCAGCTTGGCGAAAAAGCCCGAAGGGACTTTTTGACAAGCTGAGGACGGCCGCCCGGCCGTCCTTTTTGCGTAGTCGTATCGGATCGCGGATGGGAATGCAGCGGCACTCTGCCGACCGCACACGCCTTGTAGGGGAGCGGCATGCCGCTCCCGGCAGTGTACTCCCAATTCGTACCGGCTGCCGTTAAAATGGTATACACCAATTGCGTCTGTAGCGGCGCTCAGTGAGCGCCTTGTGCACTTACAAATCATGCAGCGCAAATTCATTGGCATGAGACTTCCGAGTTTGTCATTGCGAGGCCCCGAAGGGGCCGTGGCAATTTCGCAGTACCCGGCCGGATCACAGGAAGGCCGCGGCGAAAACGCAACTGCCTGCCCGAGATTGCCACGTCGGCCTTTGGCCTCCTCGCAATGACAATTCGGGGGCCATTACCGTTTTATCGTCAGCCGGTACGAATCGTAAGTGCTGCGCCGGGAGCGGCATGCCGCTCCCCTACAACGCACGACTGGCAGTTTTGCGTAACTTTCCATTTTCCATTCTGCATTTTCCATTTGCACCATGCCTCGCCCCTGCGATTTGCACTGCATTCCATAACAAAAAACTGCCGCACCCGGGTGGGTGCGGCAGCGGAGCGTATTTCTTACTTGCTGAGAGCCAGATAACGGCAGGCGACGGCGGCAGCCTGGCAGCGGAGCGCCGTGGCGGTCGGGTCAAGGTAGTTGACCTTGTCGTCGTGCGTGGAGCCGTTGACGATCTCGGTGGAGACAGCCCAGTTCATGGCGTCCTTCGCCCAGTCGGCGACGGAGGCGGCATCCGGGAAGGAGGCCAGCTTGTCTTCCTCGACCTTTTCGGCCTTGGCCAGACGGTAGAGCATCGTGGCCATTTCCTGACGGGTGATGTTGTCGTTCGGGGCGAACGTACCGTCGCCCATGCCGTTGACGACACCGGTCTCGGTGGCCCAGACAACGGCGTCATAGTACCAGTCGCCGGTCTTGACGTCGGAGTAGGTGCTCTCGCCGGTCACGACGGGGGCGTAGGAAACACGATAGAGCATCGTGGCGAACTCGGCGCGGGTCAGCGTGCCCTGCGGCTCAAACGTCGTCTCGGTCATGCCGTTGACAACGCCGGAAGCGGCCAGCTCCAGAACGACATCATGGAACCAGTCTTCCTCGGTGACGTCCGTGAACTTGTTCTCAAAGGGAACGTTTGTGATCTTCCACTCGGAGGTGATAACGGGATCGATGGTGCCCTGCTCCGTGATGTAGTCAGCCAGCAGGTTGCGGGCCTGGCCCTTGTCCTCGCCCTGGATCATGTCATACTGGGTGGAGTAGATGACGCGGCTCTCGTCGTTCGGGACGAAGTTGCAGCCGTGCTCGTTGATGTACTGGATGAAGTTGCCGCCGCCGTTGAAGCGGTAGTTGTTGATGACGACGGTGAAGGTATCGGTGTCCTGCACGGCCTTGCCGTTGTAGGTCATGTTCTCGATGCGGTGGCCGGAGGGAGCCGCAGCGTTGATCTCATAGGAGAAGCCCTCGCCGGAGATAACGTCGTAGTACGTCAGGCCGCCCTGAATGCTGAAGGTGCCGTCTTCGTTGGTCTTGACCTTGGAGGCGGAGTACTCGAGCCAGGTGCGGACTTCCTTGCCGCTCATGGTGATCTGGTAGAACCAGTTCTCATAGCGGTACAGGCGGAACATGTCGCCGAGCTTGATGTCACCCTTCGGGATGAGGTTCTCGGCATTGCCGGAGGTCAGCGGAGCGGTGATGGACAGCTGAGCGGGCTTATCGTCGGTCTTGTCGTCGGGGGTGTTCTTGCCGGTGCGGTCATAAGCGCCCCAGATCTGGACCTTGTTCACGAGGTCGACGAAGGCGGACGGCGCAGTGCCGAGGCCGGAGGCGGTGAAGTTGTCGCTTGCGGTGCCGATGGGCTTGAGCATGTAATCGTTCCACGTTGCATCCTCATAGGGCTGCAGAGCGGCGGTCAGCTCGGGCTCCGGCTCATAGAGGGGCTTCGTGGTGCGGCCCTCGCGGACGGTCATGGGAGCATTGGCGGCTTCGACCGTGTAGGTCTTCGTGGCCTTGTTGTAGGTGAACAGCGCGCGGCCGACAACACCAGCCTTCGTGCCCGGGGAGATGACGGGGATCTCCTTGCCGTCGGTGTTGGCAATCTTCGTCACACCGTTGCGATGCTCGTGGCCGGAGAACACGAGGTCGATGGAGTTCGTGGTGGAGACAAGCTCACGGATGAAGTCGGACTTTTCGGGGTCGCCGTCAATGCCGCTGTGGGTGACGATGACAATGAGGTCGGCCTTGGCCTTCATCTCGGCTTCGTAGTGCTTGTAGGTCTCCACAACGCCTGCGAAGTAGATGCCCTTCCAGTTCTCGGGGACATCCCAGTTCGCGATGTTGGGGTTGCCGATGCCCATGACAGCGACCTTGACGCCGTCATATTCCTTGATGACATAGGGAGCGTAGCTGTTCCAGGTCTTCCAGTCGCGGGTCTTGTCGTTGTTCGTGTTGGCGTCGAGGTAGTTCGCCATGGAAACACCGACCTTGGACTCGGTCTCGGTGGACTCAGAGGTGAGATAGTTCAGCTGGCGCTGGAGAATATCCATGCCGTAGTTGAACTCGTGGTTGCCGACGACCCACATATCATAGTCCATCATACGCATGACCTTCATGGCGGGATCGTCCACGTTCTTCTTCATGAAGGCGTAGTAGTACGTCAGCGGCGTGCCCTGTATGGTGTCGCCGGAGTCGCTGAGGAATACGTTCTTGTATTCCGCACGCTGCTCCTTGACATAGGTGGCAACGCGGGTCATGCCCTGATAATGGGTGCCGGACAGGCTTGCATCCTGCGTGTAGTCCGTTGCAAACTGCTGACCATGGACGTCGGAGGTGTCGAGGAAGAGGATCTGGACCTCATTCTCATCAGCCGCGAAAACGGCCGGCACCAGCGCCGTGACAAGGCACAGCACAAGCAGCAGAGATACGATGCGAGAAAGTGCTTTCTTCATGGAAATACTCTCCTTTTCGTTTTTACACCGGAATACCGGTGCATCTGAGAATACTATACTCCATGCGAGGGGAAATGTCCATAGGGGCCGGAAAAATCAGCAAATTGCCAAAAAACGGCCGAGAATGAATGGAAATAATATAAGATGAAATTCATGCATGGAGTATTGTCCGCTCTGCAGAGACGGCTGCACGGAATGTGACGTGAGATAAAACAAAAAGCTCTGCCGCAGGGGGATGCCCGCGGCAGAGCTTTTCAAAGCGGAATTATTCGGCGGAGATCAGATAGTAATAAACGGGCTGGCCGCCGTCGATGAGCGTGACCTCACACTCCGGGCAGACCTCGCGGAACAGCGCGGCCGCCTCCTCGGCCTGACCGGCGGGCAGATCGGCGCCCGCATAGACCGTGACGAACTCGTGGCCCTCCTCATGGACCTTTTCGGCCATGCTGCGGAGCAGGCCCTTCAGGTCGGCGCTGCTGCCGAACAGAGAGCTGCCCCACAGGGCGAGGTACTCGCCTGCGTGGATGTTATGCCCGTCGATATCGGAGTCGCGCGCGGCATAGGTGATCTGCATCGTGGTCACACCGGCCATGGCGTCCGTCATGGCGGAGAGATTGTCCTCCTCCGAGGCCTCCGGATCAAAGACCAGCATGGCAGAAACGCCCTGCGGCACGGTCTTCGAGGGAACGACGACGACCTTTTTCTCCGTCAGGCCGGCCGTCTGCTCGGCAGCCATGATGATGTTCTTGTTGTTCGGGAAGACGAACACGACCTCGGCGGGCGTGGCGTTGATCTTCTCGAGGATGTCCTGCGTCGAGGGGTTCATGGTCTGGCCGCCCTCGATGATCTGGTCTGCGCCCAGCTCGCGGAACACACCGGCAAGGCCCTTGCCTGCGCACACGGCGACCATGCCGAAGTGCTTCTCCGGCGCGGCGACGGTCTCCTTTGCCTCGAGCTCCTGCTCGATTTTCTCGAGATCGTCCGTGCTGCGGGCGGCGCGGCCTGCGGCAAGATCGTCATGCTGCATCTGCATGTTCTCGATCTTAGCAAGCTCGAGCGTGCCGTATTTCTGCGACTCCGTCAGGGCTTCGCCGGGGATATTCGTGTGGACGTGGACCTTGAAGGATTCGTCGTCCTCGCCGATGACGATGCTGTCGCCGATGGTGTCAAGGTAGGCGCGCAGCGGAGAGAGGTCAATGTCCTCGTGCGCCTTGCGCATGATATACACCGTGTCGAAGGCAAATGTGATCTCGCCGGTGTCGAACTCGGTGAAGTCGGCCTGCTCGCGGACCTCCTGCGGCCGGCTATCGGCCTCGGGGGCCTCGATCTCCACGCCGCGGTGGACGGAGAGCATGGCTTCGAGCACATACAGCCAGCCCTTGCCGCCTGCGTCCACGACGCCCGCCTTCTGCAGGACGGGGTTCTGGTTCACGGTCTGCGCCAGCGCCTCGGCGGCAGAGCGGACCGTCGCTTCCAGAACGGCTTCGCAGTCCGCGCCGCTGTCGGCCGTTTCCATGGCCGTGTCGGCGGAAACGCGGGCCACGGTCAGGATCGTGCCCTCCGTCGGCTTCATCACGGCCTTGTAGGCCGCTTCGACGCCGCCGCGCAGGGCCATCGCCAGCTGCTCGCCCGTGCAGGCCTCCACGCCCTTCAGGGCCTTGGAGAAGCCGCGGAACAGCAGCGAGAGGATGACGCCGGAATTGCCGCGCGCGCCGCGCAGCATGGCCGAAGCCGTGATATCGGCGGCCTTCGTCAGCGTGACGCTGCCCGCCTTGCGCAGATCGGCTGCCGCTGCATTCAGCGTCATGCTCATGTTCGTTCCGGTGTCGCCGTCGGGGACGGGGAAGACGTTCAGCTCGTTGATCTGCTGCTTGTGGATCTCGATGGAGGCAGCGGCGCTGAGGATCATTTTCTGAAAGGCCGCTCCGTCAATGGTTTGCCTCACTGTAAGTTACACCTCCGTATTGCCGTTAATCGGTCATCATGGAGTCCACCAGGATGTTGACCTCGCGGACCTCGGTTTCGGTCTGCTGGGAGACGACATAGCGAATCTCATTCAGGATCGAGCTGCCCAGCGCAGGGATGTTCACGCCCTGATCGACGATGATATGCAGATCGACCGAAATGGTGCCGTCTTCATTCGTGCGCACGAGCACGCCCTTGGCGAGCGACTCGCGGCGGAGCAGATGGACGAGGCCGTCCTTCATGCTGCGGATGGCCATGCCCTTGACGCCGAAGCAGTTCGTTGCGGCGCTTCCGGCAATATAGGTATAAACGTTGTTGCTGACGGCGATCTCGCCGAGCTCGTTTTGCCTGCGGATCATGCGGAAAACCTCCTTATTGATTGAAAAAATGGGATGCGGCGGGGCTGCCCGCCGCGGGGATCACAGCATGCTCTCTTCCCAGCAGGCGGGCGGTGTCAGGCCGAGCAGCGTGGCGACGGTCGGGGCGACGTTGGCCAGACCGAACTTGCCCTCCTTGAGCGTATGCTCCACACCCGGATCATAGACGATGAAGGGGACGGGGTTCAGGCTGTGGGCCGTGCGGATGGACGTCTTGCCCTTCTTCGTTTCGAGCATCTGGTCGGCGTTGCCGTGGTCTGCCGTGACGAGCACGACGTAACCCAGACGCTTGCCTGCCTCGATGATGCGCCCGACGCCCTCGTCGACGTACTCCATGGCCTTCACGACGGCCTCAATGTTGCCGGTGTGGCCGACCATGTCGCCGTTCGGGAAGTTGCAGCGCAGGAAATCATATTTGCCGGACTCCATGGCCTTGACCATGCAGTCGGTGATCTCCTTTGACTTCATGGCCGGAGCCTGATCAAAGGGAATGACGTCGGAGGGGATCTCCTCATAGGTCTCAAGCTCCTCGCTGACCTTGCCGGAGCGGTTGCCGTTCCAGAAGTAGGTGACATGGCCGTACTTCTGCGTCTCGGACACGGCGTATTCACGCAGGTTGTGGGCGCACAGCAGCTCGGTGAGCGTGTTCCTGATGACGGGCGGCTGGACGAGGTAATGCGTCGGGATCTTCAGGTCACCGTCGTACTCCAGCATACCGGCGAAGTCAACGCCGGTGTAATTGCCGCGGTCGAACTTGTCGAAATCCTTGCGGTCGAATGCGAGGGAAATCTCCTGCGCGCGGTCGCCGCGGAAGTTATACAGCACGACGCTGTCGCCATTGGCGATGGTCGCCACGGGCTGGCCGTTGCGCTCCACGACAAAGGCGGGCAGGTCCTGATCGATGCAGTTCGTCTCGGCACGGTAGGTTTCGATGGCCTCCTTCGCGGACGGGAAGCGGCGGGCAAGACCCTGCACATGGGTGCGCCAGCCGGCCTCGACCATCGGCCAGTTGGCCTCGTAGCGGTCCATGGTGATCTGCATTCTGCCGCCGCCGGAGGCGATGGCGTAGTCGCAGCCCTCGGTGTTCAGCTCGCGGAGCAGGTCCTCGAGCTGCGCGACATACTCAAGCGCGGACGTGGCAGGCACGTCGCGGCCGTCGAGCAGGATGTGGCAGTAGGCGCGCTTGACGCCCTCGGCATGCGCATGGCGCAGCAGGGCGAAGAGATGATGGATGTTCGAGTGGACGTTGCCGTCGGACAGCAGGCCGAGGAAATGGAAGGCCTTGCCGTTCTCGTTGCAGTTCGCGACGAGGCCCTTCCACGTCTCGGACTGGAACAGCGCGCCCGTCTCGATGGACTCGCCGACGAGCTTGGCGCCCTGCGAGTAGATCTGGCCGCAGCCGAGGGCATTGTGACCGACCTCGGAGTTGCCCATGTCGTCATCGGTGGGCAGGCCGACGGCCGTGCCGTGTGCCTTGAGCCAGTTGTGCGGGCAGGTGGCGAAGAGACGGTCGAGATTCGGGGTATTTGCAAGCTTTACTGCGTCGCCGGGGCCGCCGTCGCCCTTGCCGACGCCGTCCATGATGACCAGGACAACAGGTTTCTTTGTCATAATATGCATCCTCCAATCACAAGAGATATCTGTGCTTTGATCAATTCATGCTATTGTACTACATTTTCCCGTTTCGTACAATCTTTATTTTCGAGATTCTGTATCCCCTACAAAATAACCGGGGCGAAAATGGGGGAAACTGTGCGAAATTCGGTGCTTTGGGGCGGAAAATGCTCAGTTCAGCGTGTCGGCGCTCCCGGCAAGCAGGCCCTCGACCGCCTGCGCGAGCGGTATGGGCAGCGGGCGGTCCTGTGAGACAAGCTGCGCTGCGGCCTCCTGCGCCTGCCGCAGCACGGCGAGGTCCGTGGCAAGGTCGCCGACGCGGAACACCGGCAGGCCGTGCTGGCGGCTGCCGAAAAAGTCGCCGGGACCGCGCTGCTGCAGGTCGGCCTCTGCGATGCGGAAGCCGTCGTTCGTGCCGCAGAGCGTGCGCAGGCGCTGGCGGGTCTCGGGGTTTTTATTGTCCGAAACGAGCACGCACCAGGCCTTCGCGCTGCCGCGCCCGACGCGCCCACGCAGCTGGTGCAGCTGTGAAAGACCGAAGCGGTCGGCATTCTCAATGACCATGAGCGTGGCGTTCGGCACGTCGACACCGACCTCGATAACGGTCGTGGCGACGAGGATATCGGCCTCTCCCGCGGCGAACGAGGCCATGACGGCTTCTTTTTCCGCGCCCTTCATTTTGCCGTGCAGCAGGGCGACGCGCAGATTCGGGAACACATAGTCCTGCAGCGCCTGCGCCCACTGCTCCGCGGCCTTGAGCGTCTCGCCGCCGTCTCCGCCGTCGTCCTCGACGGCCGGGCAGACGATGAAGCTCTGGTGGCCCTCGGCTGCCTGCTTGCGCACGAAGGCATTCAGCCGCGCGCGGTAGCGCTCGTCGACCAGGAACGTCTCGACCGGCTCGCGGCCGGGCGGCAGCTCGTCGACGACGGAAACGTCGAGATCGCCGTAGACGATCAGAGCCAGCGTGCGCGGGATTGGCGTGGCGGACAGCAGCAGTAGGTGCGGCTGCGTGCCCTTGGCGCACAGGGCGGCGCGCTGGGCCACACCGAAGCGGTGCTGTTCGTCCGCGATGACCATGCCGAGGCGGGCAAAGCGGGTCTGCTCCGTGAGCAGGGCGTGCGTGCCGATGACGACGTCCGCGAGGCCGAGCTCCGCCGCCTCGCGCGCGCTGCGCTTCTGCGCAGCGCCCATCTGCCCCGTCAGGAGCACCGTGCGGATGCCGAGACCCTCAAACAGCGGGGCGAGGCGGTCAAAATGCTGCCGGGCCAGGATCTCCGTCGGGGCCAGCAGCGCGGTCTGCACGCCGTTTTTTGCAGCGAGACAGGCAGCCGCGGCGGCGACCATCGTCTTGCCGCTGCCAACATCGCCCTGCACAAGGCGGCTCATGGGGCGGCCTGTGCGCACGTCGGCGCAGATGTCGTCCACGGCACGCTGCTGTGCGCCCGTCAGGCGGAAGGGGAGGGCGGCAAAGAACGGCGTAAGCTCCGTCTGCCATGCCGGGCAGGAGTGAGCCGTGCGGCGGCTGCGCACGATGGCGAGCGCGGCGGAAAAGAGAAAGAATTCCTCAAAAACGAGCCTGCGCTGCGCCCGGCCCAGCGCGGCGGCCGACGTGGGGCAGTGGATCTCGCGGCAGGCCTCCGCCGCGCCGCACAGACCGTAGCGGCGCAGCAGCTCCGGCGGCAGCGTCTCGGGCAGGAGCCCGGCGCAGCGGGAGACGGCCTGCGCCTGCGCGCGCAGCACCATGGAATTCGTCAGCCCGGCTGTCAGCGGATAGACGGGCAGAATGCGCCGCGTGACGTGCGCGGGGCCGTCGCACGGCTCGAACAGCGGGTTCGTCATGCCGTAGGCGGCATAATCGCCGGTCAGTACGCCGTAAAAGCAGTAGCGCTCGCCGACGCGCAGCGCTCCGGCGGAGTGTGCGGCATTGAAAAACGTCAGGTTCAGGCGGCCCGTGTCGTCGGCCACGGTGAATTTCGTGACCTCGAGCATGCGGCTGCCGGGCTTGGGAATGCGGTTCGTGCGCGGCGTGGTAACAACGGCCGCCTCAAAGCAGGCGGGCGTTCCGGCCTCAAGCGAGGCGATGGAAACAAGGCGCGTCCGGTCCTCATAGGTGCGCGGATACAGCCGCAGCAGTTCGCCGACAGTGCGGACGTTCAGCCGGGCGAACAGCGCAGCGCGCTGTGGGCCGATGCCGGGCAGGGACGTGAGCGGGGCGTCGAGGGTAACGGGCTTTTCCATAACCGGACCTCCTGAAGTAGAGTTGAGAGTGGAGAATGGAAAGTGGAGAGCACAGGGCCGCCAGTGTTGTCAGTGCGAGTTCGTATGGGCCATCGCTGAAACGGTATGCACCAATTGCGTCTGTAGCGGCGCTCATTGAGCGCCATTGGCAGCTGCAAGTTGGTGTGCACCCTCGTCGACCGCGTAATGCTCCCAAATTTGTCATTGCGAGGCCCCAACGGGGCCGTGGCAATCTTGCAGGATCCGACCGAATCGTGGGAAAGCCATCGGCGAAATCGTAACTGCCTTCCCGAGATTGCCACGTCGCTTCGCTCCTCGCAATGACAAACTTGGGGGCCTCACGCCATAAAATACATACCTCAAGTATTGTCAGCCTGCATGGCGCTCAATGAGCGCCCTTGTGCGTTTTCATCGGCAGACTGTGCAGACTGCAGGCCTCTGCCGGGACTGCTTATCCCTTCGCAATGACAAATCTGGCGGCCCTGCATTCCCCGGGAGAAAGCAAAAGCCTGATGGAGGTACTCCATCAGGCGGAATGATCCGAATTTGCTTACGCCATGGCGTTGAGCTTCAGCGTCATGCTGCTCTTCTTGCGCGCGGCGTTGTTCTTGTGCAGGATCCCCTTCACGGCAGCCTTGTCAACGGCGACGACGGCGGCCTTGTAGGCAGCGGTGGCCTCCTCGCGGTTACCGGCGACGACAGCGCTGTCGAACTTCTTCAGGGTGGTCTTCAGAGCGGACTTCGCCATCTTATTCTTCACGTTGGCCTCGCGGGACAGGAGCACGCGCTTCTTTGCGGACTTGATGTTGGGCATGGATTCCACCTCCTCTGAATGGCGTTTATCGAAAACCCATGTATTTTAATCTCATGCAGGAATCTATTATAGCGGCGTCCGCCCATAAAATCAATCCTTTTTTCTGCTTTTTTGCAAAAAAATTTCGCCTCTGAGCAGACTAAGGGTAAGATCACAAGGAGAGGATGTCGGAAAAATGGGGATCCGGACGGACCTTGCCATGGAGGCAAAGACGCTCTGGGAGAAGAGCGCCGGGAAAACGACGAAGCTGGCGGGCGTTCGCGCCCGTGAGCGCGAGCGGGACGGCTTTGCCGTGACGGACGTGCACATTCTCGACCGCCGGGGCGAGGCCGCGCTCGGCAAGCCCGCCGGGCGCTATGTCACGCTGGAGCTGCCGCCGCTGGCGCGGGATGTCCGCCCGGCCGCCC
>ERZ791908.236-NODE-236-length-71263-cov-14.294152_pt1 | contig 71263 bp, 59 predicted proteins | sample MGYA00510144_ERZ791908 | MGnify/ENA primary metagenome ERZ791908 (study PRJEB30046, sample SAMN00792105) | human gut metagenome | study: EMG produced TPA metagenomics assembly of the A metagenome-wide association study of gut microbiota in type 2...
GCCGCTACGGTTCGTTTGAGAACTAAGCTGTGAGACCCCCGCCTTGTGCGGGGGTCTCTTCGTAGTAGAACGGTAATCATGGCAAAGAAGAAGCACGATAAAGGCGCAGGATCCACTCCGGCGACCGTCCAGCTGGAAAAAGCGGGCGTCGAATTCCACGTCTATGAATATGAGCATTCCAACGATCACATGGACGATGGCTACGGCGTGGAAGCGGCCACCAAGCTCGGTTTCGACGAACACCAGGTGTTCAAGACGCTTATGGCGGACACCGGCTCGGAGCGTGTGGTGGGCGTGGTGCCGGTCAGCGGGCATATGGATTTGAAGGCTCTGGCCGCGGCAACGGGCGCCAAGAAGGCCGCGATGGCCGACCCCAAAGTGGCTATGCGCGAATCCGGCTATGTGGTCGGCGGCATTTCGCCTTTGGGCCAGAAGACGCATCATAAAACCGTATTAGACGAAAGCGCATTGCAATTCGACCAGATTCTGGTCTCCGGCGGCAAGCGCGGCCTGTCCGTAGGCGTCAATCCGCAGGACCTGCTCAAGGTGTTGGACGCCGTCGCCGCGCCAATCGGCACGTGGTGACTTTGTCTTGGCTCCCCTCGCAGAGGGGAGCCAAGGATGACTATTTCTTCCGGCGCAGCTCGGCAGGCAGCACGAAGTGCATGTTTTCCTTGATGGTTTCCACCGATTTCATGCCGGTGAAACCCTGATTGCGCAAAGTATCAATCACACCGGAAACCAACTCATCCGGCACGGAGGCGCCCGAGGAAATGCCCACGGATTCCACGCCCTCAAACCATGACGGATCAAGCTCGTTGGCATCATCCACGCGGTAGGCCTTGCCTCGCTCGCCCAAGCCCTCCTGAGCCACTTCCATCAGACGTACGGAGTTCGAAGAGTTGGCCGATCCGACAATCACCACACAATCGGACTGCTGGGCCACCAACTTCACCGCCGCCTGACGATTCGACGTAGCATAGCAAATATCAGAGCTCGGAGGCTCCTCAATCCACGGAAAACGAGCCTTCAACGCAGCAATGGTGCCGGCCGTTTCATCCACGCTCAATGTCGTCTGCGAAAGCAACACCAACTTGGTGTCGGGTGCAAAATCCAGCGAATCGACATCCGATTCATGCTCAATCAGATGCACATGCTCGGGGCTCTCCCCCACTACGCCAACCGCCTCATCGTGCCCTTTATGCCCGATGTAGACAATCTCATACCCCTCGCGCACAAAACGCAACACTTCACGATGCACCTTGCCTACCAGCGGGCAAGTAGCGTCCACCACGTGCATACCACGGCGCTGAGCCTCCGACTTCACCACCGGAGATACGCCATGAGCGGAAAACACCACCGGAATGCCAGCCGCAGCGGCCGCATCCGGAATCTCGCTCAATTCTTGGACGAATACCGCACCCTGGCCTGCCAAATCCTCGACCACATGCTTGTTATGCACGATTTGCCTACGCACATACACCGGTGGCAGACCATCCTCACGGTGAAGCTTCCCAGACGATTCCGCAGCCTTAAGAATCGTTTGCACGGTGAGAATCGCACGATCCACACCAGCGCAAAACCCGCGCGGGTCGGCGAGCACCACACTTTTGGTCATCGGAACCTCCTGAATGTCAACACTGTTCTCCAGTGTAAAGCAGGGACTACAGGAGGTTACTGCCAACCTCCTGTGCCAGAGCCCGTGCTCCGCCATCTTTTCAAAGAATCCCCGCGTTTTTCGCGTACGATGTGACACTCGCCACGTTCACCACCCGCAATGCTCTTTCCTGATACACGTGCCGACTCCATAGCCGCCGCCAATCCCGCTTCGACAGCGGAAACGCGCTAGACTGGGGCCAGCGATAGCAGGAGCTACCGAACCATCCATCCTCACTACGGGAGTGATTCCATGACGAGCAAAACGCCACGCACCGGCAACCAGTATTCGATTCACCACGGCGGCTACTCCGCTGTGATTTGCGAGCTAGGCGCGAAAATCCGCCGGTTCGACTTCAACGGCAAGGAAATCTTCTGTCCATTCGGGGTCAACGATCTGACCCCGACCTGCAACGGATACGTGCTGGCCCCTTGGCCAAACCGTATTGAAAACGGTGAATACGATTTCAATGGCAAGCACTACTGCGCTCCGGTCAACGAATATCACCCGGCTCCGCGCAACAACGCGAACCATGGATACGCCTACCACTACATGTGGAAGCTCGAATCGCTCACCGACAGCGCCGTGACGCTTTCACTGCGCTTCCCCAACCTGGACGGATACCCGTTCGATGTGACCGTGACCGTGACCTACGAATTGGGCGAAAATGGCATGACCGTGACCATCAATGCCCGCAATGATGGCGACGAGCCGGCACCTTGGGCTCTTGGCCTGCACCCGTGGCTTGCCAACGGCGAGCAGGGCGCGACTTCCGCCGAGCGTGACGCTGATTCCGCGGCCTGCCACCTGCAGATCAAGGCCGCCAGTCATGTGACGGTGAACGAGGCGCTGATTCCCACCGGCACCGAACCTGTTGCCGGCATCTACGATCTGAACGATGGTCCGACGCTCGAAGGCCGCGCTTTCGATGACGCCTGGGTTGACGTGGAACGCGCCGCCGATGGCACGACCACTACCACGTTCACCCGTCCTGATGGTATCGAAGTGAAGCTGATCGGCGACGAAACCATCAACGCCTGGCAGTGCTACACCGCCACGGGAGCTCCGTTTGCCGAGCATCCGTACGGCATCGCCGTCGAACCGATGACCGCCCCGGCCAACGCCTTCCGCACCGGCAACCATCTGGTGACACTCGCACCCGATAGTGATTACACCACTGTGGTGCGCTACGAAGTAGCTCAGAAGTAATCCAGAAATAGCCTTATGACTTGGCTCTCCTCATTGAGGAGAGCCAATTTTGTTATCTATATACGCCGCGTCCCAACGCTGATGCGATACGATTGTGAGCGGTAACAATACGATTTCACAAAGGAGTGTGCACTATGGCTTTGAAGCCTCGCACCGGTAACCAATACGCCATCTCGGCCGGCGAATGGAGTGCCGTTGTCACTGAGCTGGGCGCCAGCCTGCGCGAACTGAAATGGCGCGGCGAAGACATCATCGTCCCCTTCGACCCGGACAAGGTGATTCCCTGCTGCAACGGATGGGTGCTGGCACCGTACCCGAACCGCGTGACCAACGGTCAGTACTCCTTTGACGGCGAAGACTATCAGATGCCGATCGACGAATTTGGCCGTCAATCCTCCCTGCACGGCTATGCCTACCGCTACATGTGGGAGCTTGAGGACCTGCAGGAATCGCATGTGACGCTCTCCTGGCGCTCCCCCGACATCGCCGGATACCCGTTCGACATCACCATCACCGCCACCTACGCGTTGGACGAGAACGGCCTTACGGAGACCTTCACCGTGCACAACAACGACGCCGTGAAGGCACCGTGGGCGTTCGGCATCCACCCGTGGCTTGACAACGGCAAGCATGCCACTGGCCTGGCCATCACCGCCGACAACGAGCCATGCCGCCTCGAGCTGCACTGCGACACTCACGTGACTGTTGACGAGCACCTGCTGCCCACTGGCGAAGAGCCGGTCTCCGGCATCTTCGATCTGCGCGGCAACCCCACCCTTGAGGGGCGCGGCTTCGATGACGCCTGGACCGACATCACCAACCGCAGTGCTGACGGCAGCACCTCCGCCGTATTCACCCGCCCCGATGGCATCAAGGTCACTCTGACCGGCGACAAGACCATCAATTCCTGGCAGGTCTGCACCGGCAACGAGATTAGTGAGAAAGTCCGTCAGCCCGGTGTGGCCGTCGAACCGATGACTGCCTACGCCGATGCATTCCGTACCGGCAAGGATCTGGTCGTGCTCGAACCAGGCGCTGATTACACCACTGTGGTCACGTTCCAGGCCGAGCAGCTCTGAACCAATCAGCCGAATGTGCGCCACATGGACGCGCGGTTTGAGAACGTCGCGCTCATGTGGCATAATTCCGAAGGCTTAATTTTTTACTGCAGCAAAGGAGTCCATCATGGGCATGCGCGGACGTAAGCGCAAGGATCGTCGTAAGAAGGCCGCCAATCACGGCAAGCGTCCAAACGCCTGATTCTTCGCGTTTGATATAAACGCAAAAGACCCGCCTGAGCAATCAGACGGGTCTTTTTTGTGCTTAGTTCTTACCGGCCGTTATTTATCCTCGCCACAGCAATGGTCAAGTGTGGCCTTAAGACGAGTCATAAGGCATTCAGGAGCCACATCCGGCCGCAGGTAGGCGCGCATCGCGGCAATCAACGCCTGCTCACGTGCATCGCAACACGTACTGGGGTCAAAACAGTCACCCTCGGCCACGATATGCACGTCAGCCGATGCCGTTCCAGTCTCATCGTCACGATGATGTACTGCAGTAATGTGCACTTCCGTCTGGCTGACCGTGCCATCGGACGAAGTACGGGTTATGGAGATGTGACGGGTATGCTCTGTCGGCTGGTCGTTCATCGCATCTCATTTCCCTGAGGCTTACGAGACTGTCGAAGCATGCGAGCGCGTGCTACCGTATCCGTGATGGTTTGCGCGGCGTCATCGCTGTCAACAGTATGTTCACTAGTTCCATTATGGACGTGTTCCACGGTTTGACCAACGTTTTCGCCCAACTTCGCGGATGGTGAACCGGTAATGTATCCGCGATCCTTGGCATATGAGGCAAGTTCCCGTTTCAGTTGAGTACGCGCACGGTTCAACCGGCTCATCACCGTGCCTATTTTCACCCCTTGCTCGTCAGCCACCTGCTGATAGGACTTGCCGTCGATGGCGGCATCGATGAACACTTGCCGACGTTCTGGAGACAATTTGGCGAGCGCAGCCATGATCTCTTCCGGAGCAAAGGCATCCAGATATTCCTGTTCGGCAGATTTCAACCCGTCTGAAGTATGTTCGGAAGCATCGTAGATGTCCCAGTCATCATATTCGCCGGTCGAATCGTTGGCGCGTTGCGGACGTCGTTTGGCCTTGGCGTACTGGTTGAAATACGCGTTTCGTTCGATGGTCGTCATCCATGCCTCGAAGTTCGATCCAGGCTGGAAGGAATCAAACGCCTTGAACCCGCGCTCGAACGTATCCTGCACCAGATCCTGCGCATCGTCGGGGTTGTTGGTCAGCCTCATGGCCTGACGATAGAGCGTGTTGACGGCGGGCATGGCGAGCTGCTCGAAACGAGCGCGCTTAGCCGCCATGGATTCCCCGGCTTCGGCCGGCATCCCGGTATGCACTGTTGCTTCGCTTGTCGTCACAATTCTCCATTCTAGCCAAATCTTGTGCCCATATCGTGGCTGATGACATGTGAGCCACGCCACGGCATGACCGCCCTGTAGAATGGCTAATCGGCTAGGAATAGGGAGAAAAAGATTTATGGCTTTGACTTTGGCTGCGGCCGCCGAACTGCTCGACCGACATCATCTGCTCCGCGAAATCATCCAAGGCGATTGCTGGACCGACGATGCAGCGGATCTCGCCGGCGCCGACGAGCCGTTCACCGCCATCACCTATGACACCCGCAAGGTCGTTCCCGGCACACTGCTATGCTGCAAGGGCCGGTTCAAGGCGGATTACTTGACGGACATCGATCAGGCCGGACTTGCCGCATACATGGCCGAAACCGAGTATTCCGCCGTCACCCGCGCCCCTGGACTGATCGTCAATGATGCGCGTAAGGCCATGAGCCTGCTGTCCGCTGAGTTCTATGGCCGCCCGCAGGATGAGCTGACCGTCATCGGCATCACCGGTACCAAGGGCAAGACGACCACCGCCTATTTTGTGCAGGCCGTGCTCAACGCCTATTCCGGCGGCAGGGCCGCACTGTTCTCTTCGGTGGACAATTGCTTGGACGGCCACACATATGCAGAATCCGACCTGACCACGCCCGAGTCGATGGACGCTTTCCGCATGATGCGCGAAGCCGCGAATAACGGCATGCGGTATCTGGTGATGGAAGTCTCCTCCCAGGCATACAAAGTGGAGCGCGTGTATGGCCTGACGTTCGATGCTGGGGCATTCCTCAATATTTCCCCTGACCACATCAGCGCCATCGAACATCCCACATTCGAGGATTATCTGTATTGCAAGCGGCAGATCACACACAATTGCCGCACGCTGGCGCTCGGCGCCGACTGCGATCATGCCGATTTGATTCGGCAGGATGCTCAAGCCTCGAATGTACCGGTCACCACTTTTGCGCTGCATGCTGCGGACGGGCACGGCACGCATGCCGATTTCGTCGCGCTGCCGGATGTATCCTCAGGCTACCTGTTCCAGGAGCAGGGCAAGGCTATTGGCGATTTCTCGCTGGAACTGGAAGGCGAGTTCAATGCCGCCAACGCCGCTGCCGCCATTGCTTTGGCACGTGCAGTCGGCGTACCAGCTGGCTCAGAGGCTTTCCGCGCTCTGGAACGTGTGCATATTCCCGGGCGTATGGAACATTATGAATCCGGCAATATGGTGGCGTACGTAGATTATGCGCACAACTATGTGAGCACGAAGACCCTGGCCGAGTTCGTGACACATAAATACGCGGATCGCAATCCGCGTGTCGTCGTGGTCACTGGCTCCGTGGGAGATAAAGCCGTGGACCGCCGTGAAGGCATCATCAAGGGTGCGCAGGATTATGCGGATCGCATTATTCTGACTGCGGAAGACACAGTGCACGAGCGCATGATCGATATTCTTCATGAGATGCAGGGTTATATCACCAATCCTCGAGTCGTCTCGGATATCGAGCTCGATCGTGCGAAGGCCATCGAAAAAGCAGTCGAGGATGCGCACGCCCATGCGGACAGGCTGACCATTCTGCTGGTCATCGGCAAGGGCGAAGAACGTTGGATCAAGGTCGACGGCAAGCACGCGCCTTACGAGGGCGATGACCATGTGGTCAAGCGCCTGTTCGGACTGTTGAACGACTGATCAGCCAGCCATCTGAACCCGCAATCGGAATAAGAAAAGCAAGAGGATAAGGAGCAATCATTGATTACGCTGGAACACGTCACGTTGCCGGCCATGGAACAGGCCGCGGCAGAGTCAGGCATCGTACTGCCGATTGAGCAGACGGAAGCCTGGGGCCGCTATCAGGCCAAAGTACCGGGACGTCGCCCGTGGGGCGCGTACCTTATTCGCCGCGACGGCGATTTGGTGGCGGTCATCTCCCTGATCGATTACGAGACCCACGGCTACCACTACCTGCGTTCGCTGCATGGTCCGGTGTGGAAGACCAAGCCCACCCAGGATGAGGAGCGCGAGATCATCGACGCGATGGTCAAGGCCGTGCGCTCCCATGACAGCAAGGTGGCGTTCCTGCGCGTGGATACATGGTTCGATGAGGGCTACTACCGCGTGCTGTCCACGGTGCCGTATGACCAGACCGTGATCGTTGACCTGACCGGCGGCGACGACAAGATTCTTGAGCGCATGGTGGCGCGTGGCCGTCAGAACGTGCGCAAGGCCCTGCGCGAGAGCCCGGCCACATGCGCCGACGAAACCGAGCAGGCTTCCAAGTCGTTCGACGAGTATTACGGCGTGATGGTCGACACCGGCAAGCGCGACGGCTTTGCCCCGGCTCCGAAGCAGGACTATGAGGATATGATTCAGGAGCTCGGTCCTGAGCACTGCCGCCTGTTTGTCAGCCGTATCGACGGCAAGGTGGTCAACTGGTGCCTGATTACCTTGAACGACAATCGTGCCGTCTACTACTACGGCTGCATGAGCACCGCCGTGCGCCGCCTGCGCGTGCCGGACAAGATGTTCTATCACATCTTCTGCACACTGGGCGCGCAGGGCGTGGAAAGCCTTGACATGATGGGCATCGGTTCTGATTTCGCACCGTCCTTGAAGGGACTGAACCAGTTCAAGACCAAGTTCGCCCGGGAGATCACTCCGGTGGCGGCAGGCCATGACATTCCGGTCAAGCGCGGTTTCTACAGCCTGCTGCGCTTCATTCAGAAGCTGCGTAAGGGCTCGAACGCGGACAAGCACTAAGCTCGCTTCCCCCTGATGACGAGCTATCGTCATCCAGAAAACATTCAGCACAGCTCCAGCTTCTAGGTGGGCAGATTCTAATCGTTCTGCCACGTGAGCGTCGCACAATAACCAATGGTTATCAATACATCGACGCATAGAGTCTGGAGTTATGCTTGCTGTCGCCAGAACGACATTTCGTGATATTGAAGAAGAAGACGCTGGTTGCGATATCACGCTGCCCATTGAAGACTATCTCGACATGATTGGCGCATTGGGCGCGGAACACTGCCGCGTATTCGCCGCGCGCATCGATGGACAAGGGTGGCCTGGTCCATCGTTACGGTGGAAGGCTCGTATGCGGTGCGTTATTATGCCGCCATGTGCGACGCCGCCATGCGTATTCATGTGACCGATCGACTGCTGTATGCCGAATGCTGCATGCTGAGCTCGCAGGGTATCACCGATTACGATTTGATGGGCATCGGCTCTGCCTTCGCGCCATCGCTCAAGGGTCTGAACGAATTCAAGACCAAGTTCACCGAGACGATCACACCGGTGACCCCGGCCCGTGACATGCCGCTCAAGAAGGTCTTCTACAAGACATTGCAGGCCGTGCAAGGTGTACCGCCGAGCGTTCCGCCAATAAACCCGGGAGCGGCTTATTTGTCCAGCTTCTGGCTCACTACAGCGGTGACGCCATCGGCTCGCATCGTCACGCCGTACAGCGCATCGGCGATTGACATCGTGCGCTGCTGATGCGTGATGATGATGAGCTGGGCATGGGCACGCAACTCGTTGAACGCGTCGATGAGACGGGTCAGGTTCACGTCGTCCAGCGCGGCCTCGACCTCATCCATCACATAGAACGGGCTTGGGCGCGCGGTGAAAATCGCGAACAACAGAGCCAATGCGGTCAGCGAGCGCTCGCCACCGGAGAGCAGGCTCAGCTGTTTGACGCGCTTGCCTGCCGGGCTGGCCTCGACCAGCACGCCCGTGGTGAGCAGATCCTCTGGATTCTCCAGACGCAACCGTCCTGTGCCACCCGGGAATAGTGTGGCGAACATCTTCTCAAAAGCTTCGGCGGTATCGTCAAACGCGGACTTGAACACCTCGACCATGGTGGAGTCAAGATCCTTGATGAGCTGCATGAGATCATCACGAGACTTGACCACATCGTTGCGCTGGTCGTTGAGGTACTTGTTGCGTTCTTCCAGTGCCTCGAACTCCTCGGTGGCCAGCGGGTTGATCTTGCCAAGCGCAGCCAAGTCGCGGCGGGCCTTGTCGAGTCGTTTCTGCTGTTCCTGGCGGTTGTATGGCACGGTCTGGAAGCGGCTGGGGTCCGTAACGCTGTCCGCTGCGGCGTCGGGGGCATCGGTTGCCGCATCGTCGGCATTGCCGTCGCTCTCGCCATCCGTATGCTCCAGTGGCACAGGATCGCCATCATCGTCAAGTACCGGAACCGGCTGATCGGGGCCATACTCACGTACCAGTTCCTCCAGGGTGAGGCCAAGCTCATCAGACACTTTCTGCATGAGCTGACCGGCTTCGGCGGCCAGACGCTCACGATTCACGTCCAAGGCGTGTTCGCGGCCTGTCAGATCGGTGACCTTCGGCTCGATCTCATTGCGCTGGGCGCGCAGGGTTTTGAGCTCATCGTCATGACTGGACGCCGCCTCCTGCAGCTTGTCCCGCTCAGCGGCGACGCCCTGCAGCGTGCGTTCCACCATGGCGGCCACCTCGCGCGCATCATCAGCCACATCTTGCAGATGGGCGGCCTGATCACGCCGACGCTCGTTCAACGATTCGATACGGGCGCGACGTTCAACGGCTTCCTTGGCATTATCGCGCAACAGCCCGGCCTGTCGGGTCAGGGACTCCCCCTTGCGACTGGCTTCAGTCCATGCAATCTTCGCGGTGACCTCATGCTCACGGGTCAGGTTCAAGTCACGTTCCAGTGTGCGCTCGCGTTCGTCAAGCTCATCGAAATCGGCATGCTCGTCAGTGGATTGCTGCGCCGATTCCAGAGCGCGGTTGAGATCATCGAGCTTCAGCTGATGTTCGTTACGATTCTCTTGAGTGTCCGCGATTTTCTTGTCCAACTGTTCAAGCTGACGCGCGAACGACGCAACCCTATCCTCGGCGGATTTCAGCGACTTTTCCGCTTGCTGAGCCTTGAGTCGGACTTCCGTGCGCTTGGCGGATTCCTGATCGACCAGACGGGTGGCCTCGTCACGCTTGGATTTGGCCTCGCTCACCTGCTCGGCCAATTCATTGGCCTCGACACCAAGCTGCTTGACTTGGGCCAGCGCCTTGTCCCTGCGGGCGGCAAGCGACAGGTCGGACTGGGAAATCGATGATCCGCCGACTGCGGCCACACCGTGGGCAAAGGTCTCGCCATGCTTGGTGACGGCGCGTGGGGCCTTTCCGGAAGCGACGAGACGCTGCGCTTCATCAGCCGTCTCGGCTGCGGCCACATCGGCCAGCAGCAGCTGCACGGTGCGCACGCAGGCCGCGGCCTGTATCTTATCTGCAGCTTCGGGATTAGCCATCACGAGGTTCGCCAAGCATATATCGGTATCGGCAAGAGCGGCGAATGGTTCGTCGGCCGGCATTGCGGTCAGCACCACGGCTTTGCCGAGCTTGTCTTCACGGGCACGCTCGAGGGCATGAAGCATATTGCCGGTTTCTGGCACCACGATGGCACTGGCATATTGGTCAAGCGCGTGGGCCACGGCCTCTTCCCAACCATCAGCCACATGGATAAAGTCGGTGAGACGCCCGAGGGATGCCACCTGCTCGTCCCGTTCCAGCGATCCGGAGGCGTTGCGGCTGTCCAACGTGTCGGACAGTGCATCGGCTTTGGCCTGCAACGAGATGATCTTGGACTGTACGTCACGCTGACGATCGGTCAGCTCATTCAACACATCGCGACGCTCTGCCAGGGCGGCACGGGCCTTGTCCAATGCGGCACCGTCATCATCGGCCACGGATTGCGCCTCACTGCGCAGCGATTCCAACTGATGCTGCGCATCATCATGCTGCTTGGCGAGCGTCTCCCGCTGCCCGGTATGATCCTTGGCGCGGCTGTCCGCCAGTTGTACGGCGGATTCCTCTCGGGCTATCAATTCACGCAGACTGGCGATATGGGCGTCACGCTCTTGCGCGGTTTTACGGAGCTCGGTCAAGGTCTGACGGATGGAAGCGAGCTTCTTTTCATCGTCGGCGCGCTCTTCGGTGGCCTTATCAAGTGCGATGCGGGCGTCCGCCACGGCTTTGGTCTGCGCTGCAGCCTGAGTCTCCAGCTCTTCGGCCCTCTTGAGCAGCATGTCCGGGTCTTCTCCGAAATTGCTGACGATCTGGCCAGTGAGCGAACGTCCGCGTTCCTCGGCCAACTGGGCAAGCGCATGCAAACGCTCCCGGATCTGGGAAAACTCATGCCAATACTGATTGGTCTTGGCAATGGCCGGGCTGGATTCGGAACTCAACGCCTCGACTTGTTCGATGCGCACCTTGACCTGGGCAAGCTCGCGTTGGGCAACGGACAGCTGACTGCGCACATCGCCGAGTTCCTTGCGCACCGTCTCGCGGCGAGCCATCGAACGCTGGGCATCCTCGGCATAGATGCGAGCCTGGGCGTCACGTACGGAAACCTGAATGGCATCGGCCCGGCGAGAAATGCGCGCCTGACGGCCCAACGGGCCAAGCTGCCTGTGAATCTCTCGCAGTAAGTCATCGAGTCGGTTGAGATTTGACTCCGTATTGGACAGCTTGCGCAGGGCGCGTTCCTTGCGCTTGCGATGCTTGAGGATTCCCGCCGCCTCCTCGATAAACGCACGGTGGCCGGATGGGTCGGCCTTAAGAATCGCATCCAGACGGCCCTGCCCCACGATGACGTGCATCTGCTGGCCCAAGCCGGTATCCGAAAGCAATTCCTGAATATCAAGTAGGCGGCACTGGGAACCGTTGATGGCGTATTCGGACCCACCGTTGCGGAAAATAGTGCGGGAGATAGTGACTTCCGTGTAATCGATGTCAAGCGTGTGATCGGAATTGTCGATGGTCAGACTCACCTGCGCGCGGCCCAGTGGAGGGCGGGAGGAGGTGCCGGCAAAAATCACGTCCTCCATCGACGTGCCCCTCAGGTTCTTGGCTCCCTGCTCACCCATCACCCAAGTCAGCGCGTCGACGATATTCGATTTGCCTGAACCATTGGGACCCACAACCGCCGTGATACCAGGCTCAAAACGCAGCGTGGTCGCGGAGGCAAAGGACTTGAATCCGCGGAGGGTGAGTTCCTTGAGATACATAACTTGACCGTTTTTCGTTGATGGGTGTTACGGACTACTGTATGTCAGGCGTCCGAGCCCGCACTGGAGTCCTGGTCAGATGAACCGTCGACATTGTTGTTCTTCGCCGCATCGCCGAGGCCGAGCACGTCAAATACGTCGAAATCATCGGGGCTGACGTTATCCTCGAGCGTATCGGCGCCGGACTGATCCCCGTGACCATCTGTGGCATCATCGGGATCGACCTCCGGCTGATGGATGGCCATAGCCTGCTGCATCGTGGGGCTGGCATGCTCGGCAAGCATGGTACGTGCGTCACCGGCGGTCACGAAGCTGCCGCAAACGAGTACGCCATGGCCATAGCCGACACCCAGCTCATCTTCCGCATCGACCATATTGACGGCGGTCTGGATGGCATCAGGCAGATTCGGCTCCTTGATGACTCGATCACGGCCGAACACCTCAACGGCGATCTTCTCCAGCTCATCGGCCGGCATCACGCGCTCGCGCCATGAATTCTCAGTGACTACCACGGAGCTGAGAATCGGCTCCAACACACCAAGATACTCTTCGACCTGCTTGTCTCGCATCATGGCGACCACACCGACCAGTTGCTTGAAGTCGTAGCTTTCCTCGATGGCCTTGCGCAGGGCTTCGGCGGCGTTGACGTTATGGCCGCCGTCCAAAATGATGGTCGGCGAGGTACGAATCTGCTCGATGCGACCCGGAATCTTCACCGAGCCCAATGCTTCGGCCACCAGATTGCCGTCCAGTGGGCCGTTGACCGGAATCACCACTTCGGCGGCGGCGAGCGCGGCGAGCGCGTTGTGCGCCTGATGCTCGCCGAACTTGGCAATCGGCACGCCCTCGTACGTGCCATTGGGCGTGGTGAGAGTGGCCACCTGGCCACCGACCGCGGCCATGCGATCGGACACGGTCATCTCGTAACCGTCACGCACCACAGTGGCATGGTTGCGTTCGGCGGCCTCCTCAAGAATCGGCATGACCGCTTCCTCGTGCGGCTGACGCCCGATGATGGCGGTGCAGTTCGGCTTGATGATGCCGGCCTTCTCGCCTGCGATCTGCTCGACGGTGTCCCCCAGCCATTGCATGTGGTCCATGTCGACAGGGCCGATGACCGCGGCATCCGCGTTCAACACATTGGTGGCGTCCCACAGGCCGCCCATGCCGACCTCGACAACGGCCACGTCCACGGGAGCGTCGGCGAATTTCCAGATGGCCATGGCGGTGAGTACTTCGAAGAAGCTCATCTTCGGCTTGCCCTGTTCCTCCATTTTGGCATCCACCAAGGCCACGAGGTCCTTGGTCTGGTCCCATACGTCGATGAAATCGTCATCGGAAAGCTGCTGGCCGTCGATGGCGATACGCTCGTTGACCTTCTCCAAGTGCGGCGAGGTGTACAGGCCGGTACGCATGCCGTACGCACGGCAGATGGCTTCGGCCATGCGCGCGGTGGAGCCCTTGCCGTTGGTGCCGGTCACATGAATCACACGGAACGACTGCTCCGGGTGGCCCAAAATATCGAGCATCAGATTCATCCGGTCAAGATCCAGATTGGTGGTGTTGTGCTCCGGCGGACGGCTCATGATATCCAGTTCGACGTCCCGCATGCTCTCGTTGTTCCGATTCGGATGCTCGAATGACATGTACTCTTCTGACCTCTGCGCTCAATTGATGCTCATATTGATCCGTACGTTCCCATTATGCGTTCGTACGAATTTATGCGTGTCCGTATGAGCTCGTATGTGTCCACACGAGTTCGTACATATCCGCATGTGTTGCTTTGTGTAACTCGGTTGCGCGCGACCTTTCTTCATGCCTTCGCATGCGCAAAACCGCACTCTCCCAAGCTCCTCCATCTTAGCCGCCGGGGTAGTTTATCGTGCGCGCTCAGTGAAACCGCCTCGCATATTGTGTTCAGAAAACTGAAATAGTCCATTTCACATATACCGATGTCATGGAATGCAATCTTTTGCGCATCAAGCTGCTCAAGGCCGGAATCCCGAAAACGGATGCCGACGGATAATCCGGATATACAGGAACGAGCAGATTGCAATAGACGGTTGCGCCCATAGTATGGCCCATGTCCACAAGTCTGTCCACATTCCGTGCCGAGTTCCGCTTCCATTCCACAATCATGCCAGGAATGCATATGTCCGACTAGTATGAGGTTGGAAATCGATGATTCGATAACAACTACATACAGGAGAGTGGCAATGGGTGAAGTGATCACCGCCAAGGACAAGGAATATGAGGCCGAAGAGCGCAAGAGCGCGCCCGGCGACAACCAGTCGATGAGTGACCGCGTGAACAATCGATCGCTGCGTCCGCAATCGCCCGCATTCAAGGATTTCATGAAGTCCGGCTGGGCCGACGACGACCCGGAAATCAAGCCGCTCGAATCCTCCAAGTACATTCCCGCCCGCCTTGAGGCGCTAGGCAAGGCATTCCCCGGCGAGCGTCTGGTCATTCCTGCCGGCCAGCCGAAGGTACGCAACAATGATTGCGATTACGCCTTCCGCCCGGACACCACCTTCGCCTATTACACGGGCCTGGGCTCCGACTACGAAGCCGGTGCCGTGCTGGTGCTGAACCCGGTCGACCCTGACTCCCCCGAAGCCGGAGCCGGTAAGACCCATACGCCGGAACTGTTCGTGGCTCCGCGCGCAGATAACTCCACCGAGGACTTCTTCATGTCCGCACACTATGGCGAGTACTGGGTGGGACCGCGCGCAGGCCTCAAGGAAATGCAGTCGATGACCGGCATCGAAACCCATGACATCGCCCAGCTGGCCGACTCGCTCGGCAAGGATGTCGGAGCCGAGGCCGGAGCCGTTCGTGTACGCGTGGTCAGCGAAACCGACCCGCAGGTCACCTCGATGGTCGAATCCATTCGTGAGGCAAACGGCTTCGCCGACCCGGACAAGAATTCCGCCGCCGATGACAAGCTGCACGAGTTCGCCGCCGAGGCCCGCATGGTCAAGGACGACTACGAGATCAACGAGATGCGCAAAGCCGTGGATGCCACTAAGCATGGCTTTGACCGTCTGCTCGCATCGCTGCCGTCCGCGCTCGACAAGCCGCGTTCCGAGCGCATCCTCGAAGGTGCGTTCAACGCCGTCTCCCGCGAGCTGGGCAACGCCGTCGGCTACGACTCCATCGTGGCTTCCGGCCCTCATGCCCCGATCCTGCACTGGATGCGCAACACCGGCGTGGTGAAGAACGGCGACATGTTGCTCGTGGACGCCGGCGTCGAGGTCGATTCCCTGTACACGGCCGACATCACCCGTACCTTCCCAACCAATGGCAAGTTCACCGACTTCCAGAAGCGCCTGTATCAGGCCGTGCTGGATTCACAGCAGGCCGGCTTCGAGGCTGCCAAGCCGGGTGCCACCTACTCCGATATCCATCACGCCTGCATGCGCGTGATCGCCGAGCGTCTGCACGACTGGGGTCTGCTGCCGGTGAGCGTTGAGGAGTCGCTCTCCCCGCAAGGACAGCAGCACCGCCGTTGGCTCGCCTGTGGTGTGGCTCACCATCTGGGTCTTGATGTGCATGACTGCGCACAGGCTCGATTCGAGTCCTATCAGGGAGCCCCGATTCGTCCGGGCATGATCTTCACCATCGAGCCCGGCCTGTACTTCCGCGAGGATGATCTGCTGATTCCGCCGGAATACCGTGGCATCGGCATCCGCATCGAGGATGACGTGCTCATGACCGAGAACGGCCCTGAATGGATTTCCGCCGGCATCCCGAAGCAAATCGATGATGTCGAGCAGTGGATGGCCGATCAGGCCGCACAGGCGAAGTAATCAAACCAGCTCCCTCTTTGAGGGGAGCTGCCACCGTAGGTGACTGAGGAGGGTCAGCTCACGTAAACTCCCCTCAGTCTGCTTCGCAGACAGCTCCCTTCGGAGAGGAAGCCAATTTTTGTGAAAAGGGAGGCAACATGCCTACTCCAGAATTCGTGTTGGAACTTCGCAAGAAAATCGGCCATGATCTGCTCTGGCTGATCGGCGTGACCGGCTGCGTGCTCAACGACCAAGGCCAGCTATTGCTGGGCCGCCGTTCCGACACCGGTGAATGGGCGATGGTCTACGGCATCAATGAGCCAGGTGAGCAGCCGGCTGACACCGTGGTTCGTGAGATCAAAGAAGAGACCGGGGTCGATGCCATCGTCACCGATCTGGTGGCCGTCACTTCGTCCAACAAGGTAATCACATACGCCAATGGCGACAACACCATGTACATGGATCATTCGTTCCTGTGCGCGTTGAAACCGGGAGGCAATGCCGAACCGTTTGTTGGCGATGAGGAAAGCCTCAACGTGGGCTGGTTCGACCTGAATGACCTGCCCTCTCCCCTGGCGGCAAGCACCACGGAACGGCTCAGCCTGTTCCACCGGTATTTGGAGAACAAAAAGCATGGCGACGCTCATGCCCTCTTCCAATTTGACGGGCAGCAGCACTAGCAAGAGCTCGCTATAGCATGAATGTGGGGAGCTTCCGGTATCACACCGGAAGCTCCCCACATTGTTAATCGGTCAGGAACGAAGCCTTGCCATTGCAGCTATTTCAACTTGCGCCCCGCACACCAAACCTGTTCGACCGTCCAGTCGGCGGGATTGATAAGATTGAAGTCGGCGGCAAAACCGGGCGCAATCAGGCCGATTGGAGCACCGGTCACCTCATTTGGCCGATCAAAACCAAAGGCCTTTGCCGGCGTCAACGTCGCGGCTTCGACCGCGTCGACGGCACTGATGCCGAGCTCGTTGACCGCACGACGCACAGCCACCTCCAGCAATAATGTGGAGCCGGCAATGGCGCCGTTGGACACCAGACGAGCATGACCATCGACCACATTCACGTCCAGCGCACCGAGTTTGTATGCGCCATCCGGGCAATCGGTGGCGGCCATGGCGTCGGTGACAAAGGCGGTACGATGCGGCGCGAAACGGAACGAAAGCTTCACCATGGGATTCTGCACGTGGAAACCATCGTTGATCAGCTCGATGGTCACGCGTGGATCCTCCACTGCGGCCGGGATCGGGCCCGGCTCACGATGGTGCAGGCCGTTCATCGCGTTGAACATGTGCGTCATGATGCCAGCTCCTGCATCAAAACCGGCCTTGGCGGTCTCGTAGTCGGCATCACAATGCCCCACCGCAGGCACCACGCCGGCGACGCGGAACTGGCGGATGGCGGAAATGCCATGCGGCAATTCAGGGGCAATGGTTATCTGCCGGATGCAGCCCAGCTTGCCGTTGACAGCACCTGAGGCCTCCAGCATCTCATCCACGATTTCAGGAACCGGATCCTTGAGGCATTCCGGGTCATGAGCACCCTTGCGGGCCAAGGCCAGGAAAGGCCCCTCCAGATGGCATCCCAAAATATCGGGGCGTCCGGCTTCCATTTTGGCGCGCACATTGCGGATATTGCCGCAGATGACGTCCACGGGATTGGTAATCAGCGACAGCACCTGACGAGTCGTGCCATGCACGGCATGCCCGGCACGAGCCACATCGATGCCATCCGGGCCGTCATCGAAGCTCTTCTCCCATGCGCCGTGCGAGTGAATGTCCACATAGCCAGGAGTCAGGATTCGCCCTTCGGCATCCACCACTGCATTACGGTCAGCGGGGTCGATGCCCACCGTGCCGCAATACTGTTCGAAAGCCTTATCGCCCACACCGGATGCCACGATGGCACCGGATGCGTTGGACACGACCCAATACCCACTCTGTTCGCCGCGCGCATCCACCTTGCGGGCATTGCGAATGGCCACCGGAGCCGGTGCGCCTTCCAATGCCGCCGTCACACGGGAGACAATTTCTTCCCTATCAGACATATGCAATTCCTCCACGTGGTTGGCTCCCCTTTGAGAGGGGAGCCAACCAATAACTCAGATGCCCTGCCAGGCCGGCTTGTGGGTGTATGCGTAGCGGTAGTAGTCCTTGTGACGCAGGCGGCTCGCAGCCTCCTCGTCCACGATAATCGTGGCGTGCGGATGCATCTGCAGCGCTGAGGCCGGGCAGAATGCGGAGACGCCGCCTTCGACGGTCTCCTCGATGGCCTCGGCCTTGCCGGCGCCGAAGGCAAGCAGCACCAGATGGCGGGCCTTCATAATCGTGCCGATGCCCTGTGTAATGCAGTGGGTCGGCACCTGGTTGATGTCGTTGTCAAAGAAGCGCGCGTTATCCACACGGGTCTGCTCCGCCAGAGTCTTGACGCGAGTACCGGAAGCCAGAGAAGAGCCCGGCTCGTTGAAGCCCACATGGCCGTCCGTGCCAATACCCAGAATCTGCACGTCGATGCCGCCAGCGGCCTCGATGGCGCGATCGTAGGCAGGGCCGGCAAGCGCCACCTTGTCGCCATCCTCAAGCGGCGTGCCATTGAGCACGTCGCCAGGCACGTGGACCTTGGACGGATCCAGGCCAAGAGGCTCCACCACGGTACGGTGGATGGTGGCATGGTAGGACTCGGGATGGGTCAGCGGCAGCCCGATATATTCATCGAGCGCGTAGCCACTCACCTGGGAGACGTCGATCGACTCGTCATGCACGATCTTGGCAAGCGCCTGATAGGCTGCCAGCGGGCTGGAGCCAGTGGCCAGGCCCAGCACTGCGTTCGGCTTGGCTTTGATGAGATCGGCCACGCAACGGCCATAAATCTCGCCTGCTTCGGTTTCGTTCTTGACAATGATGATTTCCGGCATAGGTATCTTCCTCCGTTCATGAGGCCCGCTAGACACGGGCTTCTGCCCAAAGCCGCCCATCATGGTTCATGGCAACTTCTTTGTCACTTTCCACAATGCGCGATCCGATTATGTCGATGTTCGCATCAACCTAACCAGTTATTTGTTAATGCTACTTACAATTATGGACGTACGGACATTCGGCGTTCCCAAACCAGAACAATCGAGTACACTGGAATGTATTAGTGAAGTTCCATAACAGATTCAACGCCGAGCGGAATCTCACATACCGTGTGGTTATATAGACATACAGCCGCCACGGCACATGCGCAGTCATCGTTCAGGCAGGAGGAATGTATGTCGTATCCCGGTCTCGCCATCGCGACGGATGACCGTACCACCAAAGCCTCCCCCGCCGACGTACGCCGCAAAAACCGTCAGCTTATTTTCGCCCTGTTGTTTCCTACCAAACAGTATTCACGCGCCGAACTTGGCCGCCGCACCGGACTGAGCCGCGTGGCCGTGTCTGACGTGGTCGGCCAGATGCTCGAAGAAGGCCTATTGCGCGAAACCGGCCAGGCGCCCAGCGGCGGCAAGGGCAAACGAGGCACGCTGCTGAGCATAGACACCAACCGGCTGCGCATAATCAGCATTGATTTGACGCAGGAGCATCTGTTGCATGGCACGGTCACCAATCTGCTTGGACAACCGCTGCGCCACGCCGAAGTCACCTTGAATGCCGGAGCATATGTTTCCGTGGACATCATCATCGAACTCATCGAGAAGATGCTCGGCATGTCCGACGGCGAGGTCATCGGCATCGGCGTGTCCTCCCCCGGTGTGGTCGATGGCGGCGTAGTGCGATCCTCCACGATGCGCGGATGGCGCAATCTCGATTTGGCCACACCCATCAACGAGCATTTCGGCATCGACACCACCGTCAGCAATGACGCCACCAGTGCCATGCTCACCGAACGCTTCTTCGGCCAGGGCGGGCCGAATATGCTGTTCGTGCGGATGGACAGCGGCCTCGGTTCGGCGATTCTGCTGAGCGACACCCCAGTCATCGGCGAACTGCATGCGGCGGGCGAAATCGGCCACATCTCCATCGACTTGAATGGTCCACTATGCCCATGCGGCAAACGTGGATGCCTGGAGACCATGATTTCCGCCGATGCGCTGAGAAAACAGATGGCCAACGTCGACGATGACGAGCGGCAGGCAATACTCGTCCGCGCCGGACGGTACCTCGGCCAGGCCTTGGCCATGCCCGTGGGCCTGTTGGATATGTCCGACGTCTGCATATTCGGACAACCGGACATCATCAACACGACCTTCATCGACGCCGCCCAGGCCTATCTCGATGCCAGCACGTCATCGTCCTTCCACAAGCACACCGTGATCAGGCGCTGCGAATGCGGGCCGGACATCACCGTGCAGGGAGAAGCCATCGCCGTGCTGCTCCAGTATCTGGCCAAATAGTCAGATAGCCAGCACCGGGTGGCAGCACTATGCGGCCATAGCCGCTCCGATGGCCCCCACCGGCTGCCCCGCCGGGGCCAGACGAAGCCGAGCCGGCAAATCCAGCGACTCCAAAAAGCGGCACTGTGATTCTCGACGACGCAGCTCAGCGGTAATTACCTCAACCAACGGTTCGCCGGTTTTGGCCATACCGCCACCCAACACGATCAATCGGGGATCGACCGACTGAGCCAGAATCTGGATGGTGTCGCCAATGGCCCTCACCACCATATCCAGCACATCCACGGCCTTCGCCTCACGTCTGCTGGCGCAGCGAATCAAGTCGGGCATCGGCGGATCGGCGTTCGGCCATAGCCTACCTACCGCAGCCCCCGAGCACACGGTTTCCAGACACCCATACTGGCCGCAGGGGCACTTCAAACGATGCGGCTCAACCGGAATATGACCGATTTCGCCTGCGGCCCCACTGTATCCATGCAGCAGCACCCCGTTCTGCACGATGCCCGCAGCCAGTCCGGTGCCGAAATTCAGGAACGCGATGGTGCCGTCCAAGCCATCCGCACCTCCCAACAGCACTGCAGCACCCACTGCGGCAGCGTTGACATCGTTTTCCACATGCACCGGCACGCCTGCCAGTCTGGAGACTTCGGGGCCCATATCCAGAGAAACCACATCAAGATTCACGATGTTGCCCACGTGTCCGGTGGCGGAGTCGACCGTGCCCGGCGTGCCGATGCCGATTGCCGAGACCTCGTCAAAGCGGGTTCCCGCGGCCTGCCGCGCGACCGATACAATGTCCTCGACCACCGCAGCGTTACCATGACGCGCAGGGATTCTGGCGGAGTTCAACACCGCGCCCGTCGCATCGACAAGCGCCGCCTCGATTTTGGTGCCGCCTACATCAACACCAATCCTGAAATTGTTCACGGTGTTATCAGTCATTGCCTATCCCCCGTTCTTCGTCGAACAATATGCTTGGAATCAGTATGCATTCATGCATTGACAACTATCTTAACAAATTACAGAAAGCCATGCGCTTCATACGCGACACGCCGAAACATGAGTTGATTGCGTAAATTAATTAACTACGTTAATATCTTAATCAAGTTCAGATTCAAAGACGAGCGGATGTCACCCAGGCAACGACGCAGGACAAAGGAGAATGACATGGCAGACGATACCGCACGCGCCACTTCTCAGGCCAGCGTTTCCGAATCCAACCGCTCCCGCATCGTCAAGCATCTCTACCACAACGGCATCAGCTCCCGCGCACAAATCGCCAAGGCCTTGGAACTCACGCCGGCCGCCATCACCAAGATCACCGCACGGCTTATCGAAGCCGGCATGATTGAAGAGACCGGCGACCTGGAAGGCTCCAAGAACCGCCGTTCCATCGGGCTGAAACTTGACACCGCTCGCTTCCGCGTCATCGGCGTCAAGTTCGCCCGTTCCCTCGTGCAAATCGGCGTGTTCGACCTGTGCGGCAATGCGCTCAGCATCGAAAGCCTGCCCCCGGTGTACGACCACACCATCAGCGACACCATCACGGCCATCCACCAACGCATCAGCGAGCTGCTTGATGACGATCCGTCCATCGTGGCCATCGGCATGGCCATCCCCGGCCCTTACCTGCGTAACGTCGGCCGCACCGCCGTGGTCTCGAGCATGCAGGGTTGGCGCAAAATCAACTTCATCAACGAATTTTCCGCCGCGTTCCGAGTGCCCGTCTTCATCGAGCAGGATGCCCGCGCCGGCGCGCTGGCCCACTACCTGTTCGACCCCGCATTCCACACCAACGATTACCTCGCCTACTATCTGGTCGGCGAAGGCGTGGGACTTGGCATTATCGACAATGGCCACCTCGTCAACGGCGCGCAAGGCGCAGCCACCGAAATCGGCCATATCTCCGTTGATGTCAACGGCAAGCCCTGCGATTGCGGCAACGTCGGCTGCCTGGAACGTTACTGCTCCGCCCCGGCCATCCATGACATGCTTATCGAGGACGGCTCGGTTATCCCGGACGCCTCAGACATGACCCATGCCGAAGCCGCCCGAGCCCTGTTCGCCAAAGCCAACGAAGGCAACGCCGCGGCCCAGTCCATGGTTCGCGAAGTGGCACGGTATATCGGCTACGGCTGCATCACCATTTTCAACGCTTTCAACCCCGAACACATCATCATCGGCGATATCGTATCCGAGGCTGGCCCTCTCCTGCTGGACACGGTTCGCGCCACGGTGGCCGAACGAGCCATCCCCGAAATCAACGATTTCACCTCCATAACACTCTCCACCCTGCCGATTGACTCCACCGTCTGTGGAGCGGCGGCTGTGGCGGTCACCCAGTTTTTGGAACACCCCTCGGTGTTCTTCGACGTTTCCTGACCGAAGCGCCGACCAGAGATTTCCATACGAAATCAGTAATCAGAGAAACCATAAGGAAAGGAACCAACCATGACTACCCCGATTGTTCTGAGCCTTGGCGAACTGCTGTGGGATATGCTGCCGGGCGGCAAGCGAGCCGGCGGCGCCCCTGTCAACTTCGCCTACCACGCGATGAAGAACGGCACCGAAGGCTGGGCCATCAGCGCGGTCGGCGAGGATGAACTCGGCGACGAACTGATTGCCAAGGCCAACGAGGCCGGTATCAACACCGTCATCCAGCGCAATGCCTGGCCGACCTCCACCGTCGAGGTCGCACTGAAGAACGGCATCCCGGAGTACACCATCGTCAAGGGCGTGGCTTGGGACCACATCCTGTACACCCGCCAGCTCATCGACGTGGTCTCCAAGGCCGACGCCGTCTGCTTCGGCACCCTGGCCCTGCGCTCCCCCGAATCGCACGCCACCATCACGGAGCTGCTCAAGCACACCAAGCCGGGCGCGATGAAGTTCTTCGACATCAACCTGCGCGGCGACCACTACTCCAAGGATCTCATCGAGGAGCTGCTCAAGGCCGCCACCGTATTCAAGATCAACGACGAAGAGCTCCTGCTGCTGCGTGACATGTTCGACATTCGCGGCACCTCCGGCGAGGATGCCTCCCGCTGGTTCCTGGACGAGTTCGATCTCGATTACGTGATTCTGACCGCCGGCTCCGCCTACTCCACCATCATGTCCCGCAAGGGCGAGGTCTCCACTCTGGACACCCCGCATGTCGAGGTGGTCGACACCGTCGGCGCCGGCGACTCCTTCTCCGGCACGTTCACCGCTCGCACTCTGCTCGGCGACTCGCTTGCCGACGCTCACCGCAAGGCCGTCAACACCGCTGCCTTCGTGTGCACTCAGGCCGGCGCTTGGCCGGAATATCCGGCTGAGATGCCTGACTACCTCGTTGCCGCAGGCAAGTAAGCCTTCGGCAACACCGGCCAATAGGCCATACTTTTCCAGCCTTTTCGGCTCATGCTCACGCTGGGACAATGACGTTCCGGCACTCGCCAGACCCTGTCTCCCGGCGTGAGCCATGCCCAAAAACAGGTGATTGATAACTGAATACCGCCCGGAGCGCCAGAACGAGATTTCCGGCCTGATGCTCATGGGCCTGATCGGCGGCGCCATCTTCCCGCCCATCATGGGTGCCCTGGCTGATGCCATGAACGCCCAGCTCGGGCGGTTGCCTTTGTGCACTCGGCAAACAATGTGAACTGCGAGATGGAGAGAATCTCACCACCGATGTCCTGAATCGAGCGGTTCATTTTGCCCTGCTCATCTTCGAATACCCGCAGATTGAGGATCTTGTGAGTCAACCACGCAATCTGCTGGTCACCATCCTCATCGGTCACACCCACCAGAATCATGAATCCCGGACCAATCTGCTGGGGCTCAAATGTAGGGTCCAATGTGCCCAACTCATTGATCACGTCCACGGATGCTGCAGATACTCGTTGCACTACAACTCTCATGACTCCCTACAGCAGCAACAAAAAAGCGCCGTTCCCTTACGGAAACGACGCTTGTCTTGGTGGAGTCGCGGGGAATTGAACCCCGGTCCGATGACCGAGCCCACAGTCTTCTACGTGCGTAGTCTGCTGGCCAAGTTGGCGATTTTTCTGCCCCCATCGATGTCGCAGACAACTGATGGCGAGCATATCCGCAGTTAAAGTCCCGATGCAGCCCTGAGGCTCAACTGCATCAGCAAGTCTTCTAAACGACGCTCAGCATCCTCCCAAAGACGAGGAGGAGTGAACGGAGCGGCTGCTCACTGGTTAATCCTGACTAAAAATCAGGCAGCGAGAGCGAACTCAGTGCGGTTAGATTTAGCACTTATTCTTTTGCCGGGGTCATCCACGAGCGGACCCGGCGTTCTCGGCACGCTTCCCTGCAGCGAACAGGTCACCGTCGAAACCGATCGACCCCAATCTTGAATTATCAAGCTTCCAGCCTTTCGGCCGGACGTTTCACCATACACCTGTATCTATGCATTTGCAAATCAGCTCACAGCAGACCACGAACAAGCCCGCTCACGTCAGTCAGCCCAAACGACCAGGAACATCACTTCATGATAGGTTTCAACGGCGCGGATACATCGACCTGATGACGGTCGCCAATCACATTGGAGTCATTGATAATCTTATCGACCACTGCCATTTTCAGCTTGAGCTGAGAGGAATTGCCCCACACGATCACACGGTCGCCGTCATTGAGTGTGGTGGTCACGGAATCCTGCGTTTCCGCAGTGACCTGGGTGATTGCCGAACGCATTGATTCCGGTAGCGCACCCAGAATGGTCAGGGCTTCCTTGATCGAACGATTCTTCAGGCTCTTATCGACATCCTTGACTTCAATAACGGGAATGCCGTCCACATTCGCGTCCGTCACCGAATTCAATACGCGAGCCTGTGAATCGACCGCAGTCAACGTATCCCCGTTTTTCAGCATGGCGGCGGGCCGTTGCGCTTTGACCTCAACGCTCATCGATTTCGGGAATTGCTTGGAGACGTTGGCCTCACTCACGCCGGGAATATCCCCGAGCTGTTTGGACACGTCGTTCGTGGATACCAAAAACAGCGATTTACCCGCCTGCTTATCGGCAATGGAGCGAATGGTCTGCTCACTGACCCATTCGTTGGCTCCAGATACGCTGATCGCACCCACTTCCAGGCGGAACACCGAAGAGAAGAACAGCAACCATACCAGCCCAATCAGCACCGCCACACTGGTTACCATGGCTACCACTCGCAGCGCGATGACGCGCATGCCCGCACGCTTGCGCTCCTTGGCTCGTTCGGTGAAATCCACCACTTTCGGACGGGAAATCACTCCCAGCGTACCGGTGGTCTGATGCAGCGTCTCAGCAACATAATCCTCACTATGCAGCTCGCGCGCGTCTACAAACGCGCCTTCCTGCCCGATGGCACGCGTCACTTCCTGAGGCCGAGACTCGTCCACGATTTCCGGACGGGAGGCCACGGAACGGGCTTTACGCGACTTTCCAGCCTTGCCCGGACCTCGCTGGTGCGATTCCACCGAACGGGGTTTGCGACGCTCTCCTTTCGCGCCGCCAGAACTGACGGTACGACCTGCCATTACTCACAACTTTCGCGATGGGCCTCGAGCGCGGTGAGCAGCACCTGATCCATATCAGTGATGTCGCCGGCGCCCACGGTAAAGATCACATCCCCATGGTGGGCTCGCATGGCCATCATCCTGGCGGCAAGACCCATGTCTTCAACCGGTTGAATCCACTCGCCGGCAGCCGCATCCTTGATGCCGGCAGCAGCATCCACGATGGTGGCCGCGGTAATCTCCGGGAAGTCCTCCTGCTTCTCACGGGCAGGGAAAATGCCGGTGACGATGACATCATCGGCCTTGGCCAGCGCCTCGGCGAATTCGCGCGCAAAGAACTTGGTACGGGAGAACAGATGAGGCTGGAAAATCACGCGAATGGTCGACTGCGGATAACGGCGCCGTGCTGCATCCAGCAGAGCCGCGATCTCCGTAGGGTGGTGCGCGTAATCGTCCACCACCGTGACCTGCTTAACGGTTCCGTGCACCTGAAAACGGCGTGCAGCTCCCAGGAACGTACCGACAGCCTGTGCGGCGTCGGTGGGAGAGACTCCCAACAGCACCGCGGCGGTGATTGCCGCGGCGGCATTACGCGCATTATGGATGCCGGGAACCTTGAGTTCCACACGCTGGGCCACAGCATCTGCAGAGGTCACCGCGGCGGGAAGGTGCAAGGTAAGCCGTTCAACGCCGGTGCCGGCGGTCTCCTGTTCGGAGGAAATCCACACATGCGCGGCACCCCCTAAATCAGGCAGCTGCTCAATGGGAGTGGTGCCATAGACGACGGTATGGGCCTTGACGTCGGCAGGCAGCGCCTGGAACACGGCCAGCGCGTCCGGATCATCAGCGCAGATCACCACATGGCCGGTTGCATGGCCGGCATGATTTACGAATGCGGCACGGTAATGCGCTTCATCGCCGTAATGGTCAAGATGGTCGGCCTCGGCATTGGTAATGATGGCGATGGTGGGGTGGTATTTGGCGAAGCTGCCGTCGGACTCATCGGCCTCAGCCACCAACACGTCACCTTGACCGGCATGGCCACCGTCCAAGGTGGTACCGTCCGGCCCTTGGATGGAACCGCCGATGGCATAGCTGGGATCAGCTCCGGTATGCACCAAAATGTGCGCAAGCATGGAACTGGTAGTGGTTTTGCCGTGCGCACCGGCCACGGTCACGGCTCGATTGCCGTTCATCAGTAAAGCGAGAATATCGCTGCGATGCACGATGTGCAGGCCAACCTCGTTCGCGGCAACAATTTCCGGATTGCTGGGCTTGATGGCACTGGAATAGACAACGGTCGAAGCCGAAGCCACATTTTCCGCCCGTTGCCCGAATTCAACGGTGATACCCAATGATTCCAGTCGGTCAGTTTTTGCACTGCGCTCACGGTCGGAGCCGTCCACCGGCACGCCTTCGGCGTTCAGCATCTCGGCCAGGACGCTCATACCGGCACCCCCGATACCGATGAAATGCGTAGGGCCAAGATCTGCGGGACGGGCCGCAGCATCGAACGAAGCATGGGTAGGGTCAAGCACAATGGGCTGATTCTGGGACAATTGACGCTCCTTGAGGGATTTCCAGCACCTCTATTATGGCTATACCCCATGCCAATGCAACGGGATATGACCGATTTTGATCAAACGTGAATTTACCGGCTCCTATTGAGCAAGCTGCAGGACACGGCGCGCCATGATGCGCGCGGCATCACGTATGCCGTATTCCCATGCTTTGCGCCCAAATTCAGCAAGCATTTCGTGGTCGGCAAGCATGCCCGGCACATGATCATGCACCCATGCCGTCGTCAGGTCCTTATCCACTACCAGCAGACCGCCACCAGCGTTCACCACCGGCTCCGCATTAAAGCGCTGTTCGCCGTTGCCAATGGGCAGAGGCACATAAATGGCCGGCAATCCCAGCGCCGCCAGCTCCGATACCGAACCGGCTCCAGCACGGCATATCACCAGATCGGCGCAGGCAAAGGCCAAGTCAATCCGCTCCAGATATTCAGCCACGTGATAATCGCCTTGACCTGCCGAATCGGGGCCGATTCCAGTAAGCACATCAGCCTTCACCGACTTGCTGACCATACTGCGCACCTCATCGCTTTTGCCACGTCCGGTCAGATGAATGATCTGAGCATGGGCCAGCAAATCAGCGGCGGACGAGGCAATGGCTCGATTCAGGCTCTGCGCGCCCAGGGAACCTCCGGTGACCACAACCACAGGACGGTTTGGATCGATGCCGAGCTCAGCGGCCGATTCCTTTCTCACACCCTCGCGGTCGACTTCCAGTCGCTGGGAAAGCGCGGCAATGGCCGGACGCAACGGCAGACCGACACGCTCGAGTTCAGCGCCTTTTCTGGGTTTCAGACCGGTTTCGTCATACACCGTACCGATGAAGTCGGCCCATCGCGCTCCCAACTTGTTGGCCATGCCGGCACGCGCATTTTGCTCGTGTATGGCGATGGGGATGCCCATCTTATGCGCCGTGGCATACACGGGGGCCGATGCATAACCGCCAAAGCCAGCGACCACGTCGGCATGCCTGCTCTCCAAAATGGTGCGCACTTTGGCCGTTTCGCGCTTCCACTTGGCCGGGAATTGCAGCAAATACGCATTGGGGCGGCGTGGGAACGGCACTTTCTCGATGGTGTCGAGTTCGTATCCCGCTTGAGGCACCAAATCTTTTTCCAGGCCGACCGCAGTGCCGATAACAGTGACCTGTGCCGCGGGTTCAAGTTCGCGAATCGCCCCGGCGACGGCGAGTAATGGATTGACATGTCCAGCGGTTCCGCCGCCGGCAAGAACGATATGAGGTGCTCCTTGGGTCATGACTACCGAGTGTACTCTACACGCTCTGGCGAGACTGCTTAATCTGCGGTTGGCATCGCATAAGTCCCACAACTAGTCCTGCGGCCGCCAAACACATCACCATTGAGGAGCCGCCTGCCGACACGAATGGCATAGGCACGCCAAGCACCGGGAACACTCCTACGACCACGCCGATATTGACCATGGCCTGTCCCACAATCCAGATGGTCACACACATCAGCACCATCGATACGTACCGATCAGCGACCTGCAGCGCAACGACGATCATGCACCATCCCAGAATCGCGAAGAACAGGAGCACGATGGCACATCCCACGAAGCCGGTTTCCTCTCCGATGATAGCGAAGATGAAATCGTTATGCGCCGCCGGAAGATAATTCCACTTCTCACGCGAATTGCCAATGCCCACACCAAGGAAGCCACCCGAAGCAATGGCGTACTTCGCATGCATGGACTGATAGCACACCGTCTGTGCGTCGGCCGCAGAACAATCCCCGTACGTGGCGAGAATACGCCGCATACGGTTCGGGCTGGAAATCGCCAGCACCGCCACCATCGCCGCCATCACCAGCACGCCTATGCCCATCCATTTGCCCGGAAAACCCGCAATCAGGAAAGCCACAATGCCGATGAAAATCAGAATCATGGCAGTGCCAAGATCCTTACCGCCAATAACGGTCAACAATCCGACCGCAGAAACGCCAAGAGGAACTGTATAGGCTTTCATGCCTTGTTTGCGATAGAGCTTTTTGGCGGCCCTCAGCGCGGTGGGAAGCCACACGCACAGAGCGAATTTCATGAACTCGGCCGGCTGTATGGTGGTGAATCCCAGATTCAACCATCCTCGGTTGCCGTACACGTCAATACCCAACGGTGTGAAGGTCAACGCCTGTACGAGTATCGAGCAGAGCATCAACGGCAGACCGATGCGTTTCCAGAACCCGACCGACATCACCATGGCAAAAAAACCCACAATCAGGCCAAGGATGCAGAACACTCCCTGATTGAGCAATTGAACAAATGGCGATCTGCCGTGCGCCGCCATGGTGACCGTGGAACTGGAGAACACCATGATCAGGCCAAAGCAGGTCAGTCCCACCACCGCCATGCGGAAACCGTTATAGCACCACAGCGGATTGAGCAGGCTTCGCCTGCCGGTGTAATCGGTAATGACCAGAGCCGGCTTATTTGCATTCCCGCGCGCTTTGCGAACCGAAGAATTATCGGAGACCATGCACCTCGCTCCATGCCTTGGCTGCGGCTGCAAAACGATTGCCTCGATCGGCATAAGACACGAATTGATCCATGGACGCGCACGCAGGCGCCATCAGCACCACGTCTCCGGCTGCCGCATAGTCTCCGCAGGCAGCCACCGCACGATCCATCACCGTATCGTTGTCCTGCGGATCGATGACGGTCACCGGAATGTCCGGTGCCTGGCTGCGGAAGGCTTCAATCATCGGCTGCTGATCTTTGCCGATAATGACGGCGGCCTTAATGGTATGAGCCTGATTGCTGACCAAATCCTCAAAACGGCTGCCCTTGGCCAAGCCTCCGGCGATCCAGACCACGGACTTGGCCGAGAAGCTGGACAACGAAGCGTTGGCGGCATGGCCATTGGTGGCCTTGGAATCGTCCACGAATCGAATAACGCCGCCGTTCACACGTGCTTCGGCCACGGTTTCGATACGATGTCCGCCCGGTTTGAATGTCTGCAACGCCTCAAGAGCGGTTTCCCGGTCGGCGCCAAAGCCCAAAACCAACACCAGCGCGGTCAGGGCGTCGGCAACCAGGTGTGGGTACAACGAGCCATCCGGCTCCATCAAATGGGTGAAATCGGCGATGGCGGCGAGCTTGACAGGCTCCCCCACTTTGCCGCCGGCAACGCCGCTGCGATCCACAATCCAGCCGTCCGCGATGCCAATCTGGCCGGCTTCAGGCTCGTTCAACGTAAATCCTACTTTGCGGCATCCTGCGGCAACGGGTGCGGCTTGAGCCAGTTCGCTGACTTTGGCGTCCTGCGCGTTATAGGCGATGACGCGCCGGGCGGCGCGGAATACCTTGGATTTATCGGCCGCGTAGTTCTCGCGCCCGCCATGCCAGTCAAGATGATCGTCGGCGATATTGGTGATGGCTGCACAGTCAAGTTCCAAGGAATCGGTGAAATGCAGCTGGAAGGAGCTCAACTCCACGCAGAGCACATCATGCTTGGGGTTGGTGGCGCAGCGGGACAGGCTCATGCTCATGTCTCCAGAGGCAATGTTGCCGGCGGTGGGTGCATCCAGACCACACGCGGTAAGCATCTCCGAGGTCATTTCGGTGGTGGAGGTCTTGCCGTTGGTTCCAGTGATGCCGATCCAAGGCGCAGGCTTGCCGGTCCTCGCATTATCCGCGCGCAGACACCACGCAAATTCCACCTCGCTCATCACGGGAATACCACGACGCTGCGCTTCGAGAATGAACGGAGTACGCGGATTGAACACCGGCGAGGCCATCACATAATCGACCTGATCCCAATCCACCTCGTCGAAGGAATGCAAATCAGCATCGCTTTTTCGTTCATCTACACCAATGACATGGGCGCCGCGCTCCCGCAGCACCTCGGCCAACGAAGTGCCGGACACTCCCAGTCCGGCAATCACCACTGTCTTATCCGCTACTTGCATGATTCCTCCCAAATTTAGGAATACCGTGGGCGAGCTTAGGCCCTTCAGATTTCCGCTAGCTGAACAGCAGTCCGGATCGGGTGACCCAGTCACCGTAGAAAATGGTCAGGGCGAGCAGCACGAAGATGAGTTCAATCATCCAGAAACGCACTACCACCTTGGTCTCCGTCCAGCCTTCAAGTTCAAAATGATGGTGAATCGGCGCCATCTTGAATACACGCTTATGCGTCATTTTGAAGTATCCCACTTGAATGACGTCGCTCATGGCCTCCATGACGTATAGGCCGCCGAGGATCACAGTCAGGAACTCGGTGTGCGTGGCAATGGACAGAGCCGCGAACAGGCCGCCAAGTGCCAGGGAACCGGTATCGCCCATGAAGATGGACGCAGGGTTCGAGTTGTACCACAGGAAGCCGAAGCACGCCACCGCAGCGCAAATCGCGATGATGGTCAGATCCAGCGGATCGGACACGGCATAGGAATAGCCGCCATGATCGCCACCCTTGATGTGGTAGCTTTCCCAAAACGCGATGACGGCGAATCCCACGAAGGAGATCATCGACGATCCGGCGGCCAGCCCGTCCAGACCGTCGGTGAGGTTCACTGCGTTGGTCCATGCGGTCATCAGGAAGTTCACCCAGATAACGAACAGGATGATGGCCACCGCACGGCCCGCAAAATCAAAGCTGAAAAACGGCTGTTCAATGAAGCTCATACCAGGCTGTGCGCTGGGGAACCCGGATTTGGTGGGGATAATCAGAGCCAGCACCGCATAGATAGTGGAAAGAATGAATTGGCCGATGAACTTACCGCCCACCGTCAGGCCTTCATTCTGCTTCTTGCGGACTTTGGCAAAATCGTCGATGAATCCCAACACGCCCATGGACAGCATGGCGAACAGCACCAGCACCGCAGACCATGAGGGCACATCACCCGATCGCAGGTATCGATACAACGCCGAGGCGCCCCATCCCAGCACAATCGCAAAATTGATAACCACACCGCCAAGCGTGGGGGTACCGCGCTTGACCAGATGCGATTGAGGACCGTCCTGACGGATGTACTGGCCATAGTGCAGCTTGTGCACCAGACGTATCAGCAACGGCGTGCCGACCAAGGTGACAATCAGCGACACCAGCATTCCAATAATCAGAGCAATCACGTGTGTCTTCTCTCCTCTTGTCGGTCTTCTTGTCGGTTCAGCGTCAGGCCCACCGCTCAGCCAATGCGCTGAGTCCGGAGGCGTGCGAGCCCTTGAGCAGTACCACGGTATCCGTATGATTCTTGGCCAAGTCAAGGACTATGCGCTCGGCCTCATCAATGGTCTGCACACAGTCTACCGAAGCCGCACGCCCACGTGTTGCGCCTTCGGCCAAAGATTCGGCCAACACGTTCAGATGCTCGTCTGAGGGCGATCCGACCGTGATGATGGCATCCAGTCCCAGACCGGCCGCATATTCGCCGACCGAAGCGTGCAATTCACGCTCATCCGCACCAAGCTCGAGCATCGCGCCCAGCAATGCCACACGGAATGGCTGGCAACCATCATTCGCATTCCATGCTCGCAGGCCGTCCAATCCGGCTTTCATGGAATCCGGGTTCGCGTTGAAGGAATCATCAATCAGCTCAAACGAAGCTCCTTGACGGCTCACCGTGGATAGAGCCATACGATGCGGGCTGATGGTGTGCTGCGCGGCCAACGTCTGTGCAATAGCAGTCAGCGGCATGCCATATCGCAATGCGACGGTTGCCGCGGCAAGCGCGTTCATCACATTATGACGGCCTGGAATGCCCAGATGTACGGCGACCTGCTCGCCGTGCGCGTCGGTCATGGTGAATTCGGCGTGATCAGCGGCATCTGCAGCAATATGATCGGCATGCACCTCGGAGTCACGGGTATGCCCCTGACCAAACCACAGTACGTCGCCGGAAGCCAGCTGTGCCATGGGCACGACGTAATCGTCATCGGCATTCAGCACGGCGGTGCCGCCGGGCAGCAGCCCCTGCACGATCTCGCTTTTCGCTTGGGCAATGCGCTCCCTGGAACCGAATTCGCCGAGATGCGCGACTCCGACCCTGAGCACAATAACCGTATTCGGCGGTGCGATACGGGTCAGCCGCGCGATCTCACCGATATGGTTGGCGCCCATTTCCGCTACGAAAAAACGAGTGTCGGCATTGACTCGCAATGCGGTCAACGGCAAGCCGATCTCATTATTGAAAGAACCGATCGGCGCCACGGTGGGACCCAACGTGCTCAGCAGCGCGGAGAGCAAATCTTTGGTGGTGGTTTTGCCCACCGAACCGGTCAATCCGATCAGGTCAAAGGCACCGGGCAGCTGGCGCCGACGATCGATATTATGCTTGGCCAGCAATCCCAATGCTGCGACAGTGTCTTCAACCACGATCTGCGGCATCGTTGTGCACGCTACTTCATGGTCGACGATGGCGGCCGCCGCCCCCTGGGCAGCAACCTTATCCACGAAGTCATGGCCATCGACCCGCTCGCCCTTAATGGCCACGAACACCGCTCCGGAACCGGCTTGACGAGAATCAGTCACCGTTTCGGTGGCTTCAATGGCGGGACCGTCGCCTGCTACCAACCGACCGTCAACGGCCTTGGCGATTTCCTCCACGCTCATCGGGACCATGGTGTCTTGAACTCCTTCAGTGTGTCGTATATTGCTGTATTGTATTGCATCCGCCGCACGTCATCTGAGATTATTGGCCACTCGCAGAGCACTACGCACGTTGTTCCTGCGCACGCCTGCCGCGAGCACCATGGCAACAGCAAGAGACATATGGCCGAGCCTATCCTGGTCAAACATGGCGGGCGATTCGGCCGCCAGTTCGTCAGACTCCCCAGTAGGTACGGTCAGAGCCAGGGCACGGTCGGATACAAACGCATATCGGGTTTTTAAGGAGGCCACATCCTCCCCTTGCGCGACTCGCTCGGAGCCCAGCACGTCCACGTTCACTGATTCCAACGCTTCACGTTGCAGTGTGGCGTTATTCATCGCGATGATAACGGCGGCAACGCCGTCCTCCGCGCAGACCGCGAGGGTGCGCTGCACATCGAGGATGCCCAACGGATACGAAAGGTTCAAAGAACGCGTCATCGACGTGGAACCAGTGGAATCGATCACGGCAACGGGGTTGCCCAGCATGTGCAGGAAATCGGCAAGATGCTTCACACCGGCATGGACGATGTCATCATCATCGCCGGCCACGGCAAATACCGCCATAGCATTGGATGGGGTTCCTGCCAGAGAACTGGCCAAATCACCGAGCATATGGTTGCCGCAATCGCCGAACACCAGCGGGATGCCAGACTGGATATCCCGGCCACGGCACGTTCTGGGCAGCAGAGCCGCATAGGCACCGGATTGCTCGGCACGGGGCAGATCGGCAAGATGATTGCTGTCGCAGATATACATCGCGCCAGGCGAAATGGTGTCTACAGCATCGCTGAGCGATGTGATGGTGACATTGGACGCAAATTCCGGATCAATATCGAAGCCATACCGCTCGGCCAGCATGCCCAAAGTCATTCGCTGGGCGATGGATTCGCTCACTGCGCTCATGGGTCAACGCCTTTCTTTTCGATATATCACCAAGTGACCGGAATAGCATCTTTACGCGGCGTCGAGATAGGCACCTCGTATTTCTGCATAAGGAACGCACAAATCTGCGCGGATACCGGGCCTGCGGTCAGGCCACCGAAACCAGTCGGGTCCTTGAGCACCACAGTCACGACGAAACGCGGATTGTCGGCGGGAATGGCCACCGAGTAATCGGAGATGATGGAGGACAGCTTGCCATCGGCGCCCTGCACCTCGGCGGTACCGGACTTCGCGGCCATGCGGTAGCCATCAACCTTGATGAAGGTGCTGTAGCTATCCGAAACGGACTCCATGGCATCCATCATCTGAGCGGCCACCTGCTCATCGACCACGCGAGTGGCCTTGCTCTTGTTTTCGGTGTTGCCGTCATCCGACTTGATGATGGACTGCTGCTGCTTCACTCCCTTATTGGCAATGGTGGCCACGATGTTGCTCAGCTGCAAGGCATTGACCGTGTATCCCTGACCGAACAGCACGGTGTTGCGAGTTCGCGCATCCCATGACGAGGGAGAGGTCAGCACGCCACTGGACTCGCCAGGCAGATCCAATCCCGTGGACTGTCCGATGCCGAACTTGGTCAGGTATTCGTACCGCTGCTCATCCGTGTAGCCATCGCCGGCCATGACCATGCCGATATTCGATGATTTCTGGAGAATGCCAGCCAGAGTCCAATGCTCATCACCATGCTCGAAGGCGTCCTTATAGGTCTGGCCATCCACAGTGAGCTGGCCTGGCACGGTGTACTGATCCGTCGGTTTGCGCAACCCGGTCTGCAAATAACCGGACATGGAAATAACCTTGCCGATCGAGCCCGGTTCAAAGGTCTGGGACACGGCTCGCGAAACGTTCATCTTCGCTTCGTCACTGCCGGCCGCTATCTCATCGCTGTCCGCCAGAGCCAGTATTTCGCCGTTCTGCACGTTCTGCACCACGGCGATACCCCACTGGGCGCTGTACTGGGCTGTCGCTTCCTTCATGATCTTCTTGGCATACCACTGCACATCACGATCAATGGTCAGCGTAACGTCTTTGCCGTCCTTGGCGGCCACGGATTCGGTCATGGTGCCGGGAATCTCTTCGCCACCGTAGTTGCCACGCTGGTAAATCTGGTGTCCATCGGTGCCGGTGAGCGTTTTGTTCTCCATTTGCTCGAATCCGGCCACGCCTACGCCTTCGTCGTTGACTCCGCCGAGCAGCGATCCCATCAGTTCTCCATCAGGGTACAGGCGTTCGCTGCTGAGTTCGCCCCAGACGATGCCGCCAAGGTTCAAATCGTCGATGGTGCGCTTGACCTGTGGCGTGACATCCTTCTTCAGCACGACGTATTGGCCGCTGATCGACAGATCCGCGCCCAGCTCCATCGCATTCATGTCAAGAGCCTTGGCCAGCAGACGGCCCACTGCGGCAGCGCCCGTGGCACCCACCGGCTTGCCGTCGATCTCGTCGCAGTAGTCTTTGGTCTTCTCGTTGCAATCGGTGGGAACGAATTCCTGGGCAGCCTCGGGGTTGGCCACAATGGTATAGCGTTCCACGCTCTGGGCGAGCACAGTGCCGTTGGTGTCAAGGATGCGTCCGCGCTTGGCGCTGAGCGTCACGCGCGAAGTACGGCTGGCCGTCGCGGCCTGTGCGGTTTGACGTCCGCCAATCAATTGGGTGGAGGCCAGCTGGGCAAGGCACATTGTTGCCACGATGCCCAATGCCACGCCCACGGCGATGCATTTGAAGGCAAAGGTCTTCACCTTGTACAAGTGAACGATACGTGCGATGGTGGCTTTCACTGTGCTCCACTTTCTCCGGACTGCTGGTATCCGTTCAAATCAATAGTCACCGATCCGCCTTGCGACACCATGCCCATTTCATCGGCCTTATCCGGCAGCGATGCGACCAACTGGTCAAGCTTGGCCTGATCGTCTTCGACGTCCTGGGTCAGCGTGCTGATATGCTGCTTGACTGCTGCCGCCTTAAACGAGTTCTGCACCATTTGGGTGCGCAGTACCAGCGCACCGAGCAACGTGGCCATGAGGAACACGATGGCGATCACGACATGCATCAGCGGGGCGCTGCGTGTACGGGTCCATTCAATAACCCGTTCAATCATGTTTCCTTCTGCTTGAACCCGCTGACCGGAAATCACCTTCAGTTCAGGGCGCGAAGGAGCCTGGGGCCTGGACTGCGGCCTGGACTGCGTTGAAGCACTGGATCGAATGCTGCGTGCCGTTGCTGCCATGGTCAGCCCCTCCTTCCGTGTTTGCCGTTGTTACGTGTGGTGTTCGATTCCTTTGGGTTTGCCGCTGTTTGCGCGAAGCGTTCTCGCCACCTCTCAGGAATCCGCCTGCTCAGCTCGACCGCCCTGAGCCGCACTGAAGCGGATCGCGGGTTGCGTTGCCGCTCCTCATCATCGGCCTTGATTGCGCCTCGGGTCAGTTCCCGGAAGAACGGCTGGGCGTCATCCGGCACGATTGGCAGGTTTGCCGGCGCATCAATCTTCAGGCCCTGTGCCATAAAGGATTTGACCGTCTTGTCTTCCAGCGAGTGGTAGGACTCCACCACCAAACGGCCTCCGACCTGAAGACGATTCGCGGCCTGAGGCAGAGTGGATGACAGTTTGTCCAACTCGCCGTTGACTTCAATGCGCAGCGCCTGGAACACACGCTTTGCCGGATTGCCGGCCGGACGGTGAGCTTTGGGCACCACATCTTCGACTAGAGCGTTGAGCTGGCCGGTTGTGGTAAATGGCGTCTGCGTGCGGCGCGACACGATCTCACGCGCGATCTGACGAGCGAACCGCTCCTCACCGTATTCCCGGAAGACGCGAATCAGCGATGCCATATCGTAATCAGCGAGAATCCGCTCGGCCGTGAGATTCTGGCTTACGTCCATGCGCATATCCAACGGGGCATCATGGGAGTACGAGAATCCACGATCCGTTTCATCAATCTGCAAACTCGACAGACCCAAATCCATGAACACGGCATCCACTCGTTCCACGCCTTGATCGGCAAGCACCTGATCAAGCTGATCAAAGGCCGCATGAACCGGCGTGAATCGGTCGGAAAGCCCCTCCTGAACCATACGCTCAGTCGCCAAGGCCAACGCCTCACTATCACGGTCAATACCGATAAGACGAGCTTGCGGCGCCGCTTTCAGGAAAGCGGTGGAATGACCGGCAAGACCCAGCGTGCAGTCCACGGCCACGGCACCTTCGTGTTGTAATGCCGGCGCCACAAGATTCACACAGTCATCAAGCAGCACTGGCTGGTGGATACTCGTCACATCAATCATCAGAACTCCACCTCAGGCAGTACATCATCGGCGATATCGGAGTATCCCTCTTCCTTTTGTGCGAGGTAGGACTCCCATGCATCCTTGTTCCACAGTTCGGCGCGCGTACCCACACCGATCACCACAATGTCGGACCCGAGATTGGCGTAGTCACGCAGCATTTGCGGCACCACAACTCGCCCCTGCTTGTCGGGTTCCTGATCGACTGCGCCAGACAGGAACACACGCAAGTATTCGCGGGCGGCTTTGTTGCCCACCGAAGTGCGCTGAATCTGGGAGGCAATACGACGAAATTCGTCAAACGGCAACAGGTACACGCAACGTTCCTGGCCTCGGGCCATTACCAGCCCCTGGCCAAGCTGGGAACGAAATTTCGCGGGAAGTGCCACACGACCCTTGGCATCGATTTTCGGCGTGTACGTGCCCAGCAGCAGCGGAGGCAGGCCGGCCATGAGGCCGTCGATTCCGGCGGAGCCTTGCTGATCAGCATCGGTTTCACGCGAGTGCTTGCTCTCGACCATGGCTCCACCTCCTTTGTACTCGCCGGGTATACTTCGGCCAACTGATTCACCACTTTACCCCACCGTTCACCATTTTTCCCCACTACAACACGTTTTACTCACCTTTTTGGAAAAACCGTCACGATTGCACACGGCCGCGAAGCGGAACTCACCGACCATCGCAAAACGCAAAAACCCGTCACCGATTTGGAAACGCATCGCGCGCGGCGTGGGCAGGCACATCACCAGAGCAGCCGCACCACTGCCCTTCTCCGACGTAGGGGGCGTGCGGTAAATTTGAATGCCTTAAAGTTTGTGACCATTACGAGCGGAGACGAAGAGAAGCATGTCGAGTTACGCCTCACAGCTGCACGAGGAGCAGCAGGCCGTCGATCGCGCCTATGGACGTCTGGATGACCTGCGCGCCGAAATGTGGCAGCGACTGAGCACCGTACGAGCAGCCGGTTCGCACGGCTCCCCCACCCAACGCACCGAGCGCGATTCTTTTGCCACCATGTACGAAGATCGCCTCACTCAGCTGCGCAGCGTGGAAGACCGGCTCGTGTTCGGACGACTTGACTCGCAAGACGGCACTCGTCATTACATCGGTCGCATCGGTCTGTCGAGCACCGACCATGAACCCATTCTGACCGATTGGCGAGCCGAAGCGGCCCGTCCCTTCTATGAGGCGACGCCCTCCAACCATGGCGACATCGTGATGCGCCGCCATATCACGTTGAGTTTCCGCGAAGTGGTAGGCGTCGAAGACGAAGTACTGGACGTGCATTCTGACCAAGTGGGCCAAGCCTCCACTGCCGGCACCCTGACCGGCGAAGGTGCACTGCTCGCTTCGCTCAGCTCGCGTCGCACGGGCAAAATGACCGACATCGTGGCCACCATCCAAGCCGAGCAGGACCGCATTATCCGCTCTGACATGAACCGTGCCGTGGTGGTACAGGGCGGCCCAGGCACCGGCAAAACCGCTGTGGCCTTGCACCGTGCCGCTTACTTGCTCTACACGCATCGACGCACACTGGAACGTTCCGGCGTACTGGTGGTGGGCCCCAGCTCCGCGTTCCTGCATTACATCGATCAGGTGCTTCCCTCGTTGGGCGAGACCGGTGTCGTCTCCCGTACAATCAGTGATCTGATTCCGGGAATCACCGCATCGGCAATCGACACTCCGCAAGCCGCCAAACTCAAGGGCGACCGTCGCATGGCACAGGTGATCGCCAACGCCATCGCCTCCCGCATCCGTGTGCCCGGCAATCTGCCAACCGTCACCATCAGCGGCATTCAGATACCGATGCTTGCCGTCGACATCGAACAGGCGCAGTCCGACGCCAAACGCACAAGGCAACCGCATAACAAGGCCCGAGAGACCTTTATCCGCTGCATGCTGCGCAGCATGCAGACCCGGTATGCGGAGCAACTCGACTACACCCCCGATCAGGCGGAGCTCAATCGCGCCATGTCGCTGCTGCGCATGAACGAACAGGTGCGCAAAACGTTGAATCTGTGCTGGCTGCCGATGACCGCCCCCTGGCTTATCGACCAGCTCTTCGCTCACCCGGAACGCCTGAAGTCCTTGGCCGGATGGATGACCGATGACGATCTGGCCACTCTCGCACGGCCGAAAGGTTCACCTCTGACCCGGTCGGATATTCCGCTGCTTGACGAGGCGATGGATCTGCTGGGACCCGATCCCAAAACCGTGGCCAAGCAGTCCGCCGCCAATGCCAGACGCGCCGCCGAAGAGCAGTACGCCAAAGACACGTTGGCCGCAACCGGCCTCGGTCAGGGCATCGTATCGAGCCAGATGCTGCTCGATCAGATGAACGGCGACGACGGCGAGCTCACCGCCCAGCGCGCAGCAGCCGATCGAGAATGGACCTATGGTCACATCGTGGTGGATGAGGCGCAGGAATTGACCGCAATGGATTGGCGAATGCTCATTCGTCGCTGTCCGTCACGATCGTTCACCATTGTGGGCGATGTGGCACAGACCTCGGCACTGGCCGGCACCCGCCGTTGGGACAAGACGATGAACCGACTGTTCGGCGAAGGCCATTGGGAGCTCAATGAGCTGACCATCAATTACCGCAATCCGCAGGAGGTCTCCGACCTCGCCTCCCGTTTTGCGCAGAACGAAGGACTCTATATTTCCACGGTGAACGCGGTCCGCGCCTTGCCGGATTCCGTGTCTCGACACGTGGTAGACGACATGAAGGCTCTGCTTACCGTTACTTCCAACCAGGCGGCACAGCTGGCCAATCATTTTGTTTCGGCGGACGGCACTGGACGCATCGCCATCATTTGCCCGGACGACCTCATTAAGCCGGTGCGCGAAGCAGTAAGGCATCGCCTATCCAGTCTGATGGCCCCATCCGAATATCAGCGTCTTATCGACCAGCCCGAATGGGATGAGCAGATCAGCGTATGCGGCACCGAAATGGTCAAAGGCCTGGAATTCGACGCTGTTATCGTCATTGAACCCGGACGCATCGAAGATGACGCCCCAAGCCGTTTGGTCGCCGCATCCGACCTCTACGTGGCAACGACCAGACCAACACAGAAACTGGTTATAGTTCGGACAAAAGAGGACGAGCGTTCCCTGAACATCTAAGGTGAAAGACATGCCTAAAGCACTGTTACTGGAAAACATCCATCCTGACGCAGCCAAATCGCTGCGAAATCACGGCTTCGAAGTCGAAACCATGAAGGGAGCCCTGAACGAGGACGAGCTCATCGACGCGCTAGAGGGCGTGGATCTCGTCGGCGTGCGATCCAAGACCAATGTCACTGCACGCGTACTGAATGCCCGCCCGACCCTCAGCGCCATCGGATGCTTCTGCATCGGCACCAACCAAGTGGATCTTGATTATGCCGGCAAGCACGGCATCGCCGTGTTCAATGCACCGTATTCAAACACCCGTTCCGTTGTGGAACTGGTGATTTGCGACATCATCTGCCTGATGCGTCGCATCCCTGCGCATACGCATCACATCAAGCACGGCTTGTGGGACAAGTCGGCCTCCGGTTCTCATGAGGTACGCGGCAAGACGCTGGGCATCATCGGATACGGCAACATCGGTTCCCAACTGTCCGTACTGGCGGAAGCGCTGGGCATGCGCGTGGTGTTCTACGACATCGAGGAGAAGCTCGCACTGGGCAACGCCCATCGTTGCTCGACGCTGAACGAACTACTTGAGCAGTCTGATGCAGTGACTTTGCACGTAGACGGGCGCAAGTCGAACACCGGCTTCTTCGGCGAGGATCAGTTCGCGCACATGAAGCAGGACGCCATCTTCATCAATCTGTCTCGTGGATTCGTTGCTGATTTGGGCGCGCTGAAGCAGCATCTCGACTCCGGCCATCTGTCCGGTGCCGCCGTTGACGTGTTCCCGGTCGAGCCCAAGAAGAGCGGCGACCCGTTTGAGACGGCGCTTGCCAACGAAGATAATATGATTCTGACCCCGCACATCGGCGGTTCGACGCTGGAAGCGCAGGAGTCCATCGGTCACTTTGTCTCCCAACGCCTGGAGGATTACTGGTCGAAGGGTTCGACGTCACTGTCGGTGAACTTGCCACAAATCAATCTCACCGATTGCAAGGGTGTATGCCGCATCGCGCATTTGCATGACAATCTGCCCGGCGTACTCGCCCGTGTGAACCGCGTGCTTGGCGAGGAGAACATCAATATCTCCTTCCAGTCATTGGCCACTGAAGGTGAGCTGGGATATGTGGTCACCGACGTGGCTCAAAAGCCCGGCCCCGCCACACTGGAGGCATTGCGTAGCATCGAAGGCACCATCCGCATGCGTGTCATCGGCTGATACCGCATCGACATAAACTGCATCAGCACGACAGAAGGCCCGTCATCAGACGGGCCTTTTTCTTGGTATCGAACCATTATTCGCGCAATTCATCGATGGCGCTCTGGAAATCTTCCAGGCCGGAGAAATTCTGATACACGCTCGCAAAACGTAGGTACGCGACCACATCAAGATCACGCAGTGGCTTGAGGATTGCCTTGCCGACCTCGCCGGAAGTCACTTCGGCCAGTCCTCGAGAGCGAAGATCCTCCTCGACCTTCTGCCCCAGCAGCTTCAGATCCTCCTCCTTGACAGGTCTGCCTTGACAAGCCTTACGCACACCGGAGATAACCTTATCCCGGCTGAACGGTTCAGCGCCGCCGGAACGTTTGGTGACCAGCAACATGCTGGTTTCCACGGTGGTGAAACGCTTATTGCATTTCGGGCAAACACGACGTCTACGAATGGAATAGCCGTCGTCACTAATACGGGTATCAATGACTTTGGTGTCAGGATTCTGGCAAAAAGGGCAATGCATGTCCCCAGAATAACGTGAACACACGGAAAAACAATACTTATCGAGTGTTCCTTTACTCAGCAGGAACAATTAGACGCTGTCCCGCACGAAGAGCCCCTGACTCCAGATTGTTCAACGAGATCAGCTCATCCACCGTCTCCGAGACATCTTGCCCGGCGGGCGTGATGGAGGATGCATACGACCACAGTGTGTCCCCCGGACGCACTATATAGCTGATCACCTGCGTGGCACCGGTATCGGAGCGCGCCGGCTCAGCCGTCAGCATGGCGAATCCGCCCCACGCCAGGGCTGCCGCCAACACGACCGCCATCACCTTACCGCGACGATCGCTTCGCACGGCGTTGGTCCTACGCACCGCACCACGACGCGCAGTACGATATGCGTTGCTGCGCTTCCCCGCCATACGACCCGTTGCCATCACCATCGAACCAGTCATCACGACCACCTCTCTCGAACAAGTGTTCTATCGAACATCTGTTCTTAGAGTGGCACAAATGTTCGAACTCGTCAAGCCAACACTCGAACAGATGTTTGATTTCACATGAATATCACGTTATGCTGATGGGGTAACGAAAGGAGCCCCGACGTGAGCAGCATTCCCCTCCCCCCTCAGCAGGAGCCGGACGAATCCACTTTGACCGAGCGCCAGCGCAAAGTTTTGGATGCCATTCGACTCCACATCGACGAACAGGGCTTTGCGCCATCATTCCGAGAAATAGGTGAAGCTGCCGGGCTCAAAAGCCCTTCCTCAGTCAAACATCAACTGCAAGTGCTGGAGGACAAGGGCTTTATTCGCATGAACGCCAATAAAGGGCGCGCCATCGAGGTGGTCGCTCCACCCCCGGAAAACACTGCAGCAGTCACCGCGAACACCGTAGAAGAGCACGCCGCGGATATCTACGCATTCCCCAGTGAGTCAATCGCCGAATCACAGGATGTTCCGCTGGTCGGGCGTATAGCCGCCGGCGTACCCATCACCGCCGAACAGCACGTCGATGATGTCATGCGTCTACCGGAACGACTGACCGGCTCCGGCAATCTGTTCATGTTGGAAGTACACGGCGATTCCATGGTTGATGCCGCCATCTGCGACGGTGACTTCGTGGTGGTGCGCGAACAGAACTCCGCCGTGAACGGAGATATCGTGGCCGCACTGCTGGATGACGAGGCCACCGTCAAGACCTTCCGCAAGGAAAACGGCCACATCTGGCTTATGCCGCATAATCCCGCATACTCCCCCATCGACGGCACTTACGCCACGATTATGGGCAAGGTCGTCACCGTATTGCGCAAGCTATGAATTTCTCTCGCAGCCGATTCGCTCATATCGTGCTATAGTCGCTCTCAGTTCATGAAACCCCGGCCTCGCGCCGGGGTTTCGTCGTATTTGCACCATAACGGAAATGGAAATGAGAAGCGGTTTCAACACCGTGCACAAGGAGGAACAGACATGGCTCACAATCATGCACCGGCACCATCACCATCATCCGGCGTCGACGCGGCCGCTCACCAGCGCCGCCTCATAGCCACGCTGGCCGTCACCGGCTCCGTTTTCCTTATCGAAGTCATATCCGCCGTGCTTACCGGATCCCTGGCCCTGCTCGTGGATGCCGGACATATGCTCACCGACATGTCAGTATTGGTTGCCTCGACCATCACCGCGGCACTGATGCGCCGCAAACCAAGCAATACGCGCACCTGGGGCTGGGCACGGCTCGAAGTAATCACTGCGGCCGCCGGCGCTGTTGTGCTGCTCATCGTAGGTATCTACGCACTGATCGAGGCCGGCATGCGTTTGTTCGGTGGATCTAAAGCGGAGATCGACGATATCGGACTGCTGCTGTTCGTCGGTATTCTCGGCCTCGCGGCAAACATCATCTCAATCTTTATTCTCGCCTCGCAACGCAAAGACAATATGAATATGAAGGCCGCATTCCTCGAAGTGATGAACGACGCACTCGGCTCGGTTGCCGTGGTGGCCTCCGCATTGGTCATGATTTCCACCGGCTGGAATGGTTTCGATGCCGTGGCCGGTGCGGCCATCGCGTTGATGATGATTCCCCGTGCCATCAAGCTGCTGTCCAACGCGGTCAAGGTACTGCTGGAAGAGACCCCTGAGGGGCTTGACCTCGACAAGGTTCGCGAGCATCTGGAGAACGTTCCCCATGTTGTCGCCGTTCACGATCTGCATGCCAGCACGGTTTCCACCGGCATGCCGATTCTCATGGCGCACGTGGTAGTGGAACGGGGACTCACCATGGAACAGGCAGCGGGCATCCTCACCCAACTTCAGGATTGCCTGCGCGAACACTTCCCCGTCTCAGTCCCCCACACCACGTTCCAACTGGAGCCCGAAGGTTACAGCTCCCCCTCCTCCAACGAACTCCACGAATGATGCCCTGTGGAGCGTCCCCGTCGTTGCCCTCGGTCGACGTACCCTCGTACGCCTTCCCTCGGTGCGCCTAGAGGCCGCACGCGCAGACCATTATTCGCGCAAATAAAAAAATCCTCGACTCAATCGAGTCGAGGATTCCCGTTCGATATAAAAATCGTTCTGCGCGTGCGGCCTCCAGGCGCGGCAGGCGAAGGCGTACGAAGGTACGTCGAGCCTGCCGTAACGACGAGGACGTCCGCAGAACGATTTTTTATCAGAAGCCGAACTGGGCGGCGGTTTCCTTCAGCGTCTCGGCGGAGCGCTTCAGAGCGGCGAGCTCCTTGTCAGACACCGGGGTGTTGATGGCGGTGTTGACGCCCTGACGGTTGAGGAGGGTCGGCACGGACATGCAGATGTCGGAGATGCCGTGGAAGTCCTTGAGCATGGAGCTCACGGGCAGAATGCGGTTGGTGTCGTGCAGGACGGCTTCGATGATGTCGACGCCGGACATGCCGATGGCGTAGTTGGTGGCACCCTTACCGTTGATGATCTTGTAAGCGGCGTTCTTGACTTCCTGGTGGATCTCCTCGCGCTTGTCGGCGTCGAGCGGATCGTGGCCGGGCAGCGGGGTCCAGTCGCACATGGGGACGCCACCGATGGTGGCGGACTCCCACAGCGGGACTTCGGAGTCGCCGTGCTCGCCGGCGATGTAGGCGTGCACGTTCTTGACGTTGACGCCGGTCTGCTGGGCAATCAGGAAGCGCAGACGAGCGGAGTCCAGGTTGGTGCCGGAACCGAAGATCTGGTTCTCGGGCAGACCGGTGAGCTTCTGAGCCACGTGGGTAGCGATGTCGACCGGGTTGGTGATGAGCATGTAGATGGCGTTCGGAGCCACCTTGACCAGGTTCGGCATGATGGCCTTGAGGATGTTGACGGTAGCGCCAACGAGCTCAAGACGAGACTGACCCGGCTTCTGACGCGGACCAGCGGTGATGACGACCATGTCGGCGTCGCGGCAGATCTCAGGATCGTCGGAACCGTCGATGGACACGGTCGGGTAGAAGCTGGAGCCATGCTGCATGTCGAGCACTTCGGCTTCCACGCGCTCCTTGGCGATGTCTTCAAGCACGATCTCGCGAGCGATGCCACGCTGGGCAGCGGCGAAGGCGAGGGTGGAGCCAACGGCACCGGCACCAATAACAGCAAGCTTCGTGGGCTTAACGGTAGTTTCCGCCATGATGGATAAACCTCTCTTCAAAGGCGGTCTGCTGATGAATGGCAGGCCTTGTAACTAACGGTTTCACTTTATAAACCCGCTAAGACGTTTCGCGGGCCACAATGCATATCCAATGATGCCATAACCCTAATGTTTTCAGCAGTTGTTAGCGCTCACAGCCATTATGTGATTTTCGTCACGTTATTTATGCGATTGATTGCTCCATGATTTGCGCAGCCAAGTGCGAATCGACATCCGCTTCGAGCGCCACTCCGTCATCGCGATATTCCACGGAATCCACCTTGCCGTATTCACGTACACGGGAAAGCAGAGACCCCGCCGTGTACGGCAGCAACGCATTGATATGCACATGCGGCACGGGCAACAGCTCTTCGACCGCATCGCGCAACGCATCCAATCCCTTACCGCTGTATGCCGACACGATGAACGCATCTGGCTGCAAGGCGGCCAGACGTTCTCGCTTGGCGTCATCAATCTGATCGGCCTTATTGAACACGAGAATACGGGGGATGGAGGCGGTGCCTTCAATATCCGCAAGCACATCGTTCACCGCATCAATCTGGGAGAACGGATCCGGGTGGGAGCCATCAACCACATGCACAATCACATCGGCCTCTCCCACTTCCTCCAGTGTGGATTTGAATGCCTCGACCAGCTGCGTGGGCAGTCGACGCACGAACCCGACCGTATCCACGTAAGCGAATGCACGCCCGTCATGGGTTTTGGCACGGCGCACCGCCGTGTCCAGCGTGGCGAACAGCGCGTTCTCCACCAATTCCGCAGACCCCGTCAGCCGGTTGGTCAACGACGATTTACCTGCATTCGTATACCCCACCACAGCCACGGTAGGCAGCCCGAATCTCCTACGGGAGCCACGCTTGATCTCACGCGCCGGTGCCATTTCGCGAATCTGCCGACGCAAGCGGGCGATACGCGCACGAATCACACGGCGATCCATCTCGATCTTGGTCTCGCCAGGACCACGCGATCCGATGCCCGCATCCGCACCAGCCGCACGACCACCGGCCTGACGGGATAGAGATCCACCCCAGCCGCGCAGTCGTGGCAGCATGTATTCAAGCTGCGCAAGCTCCACCTGGGCCTTGCCCTCACGCGAAGTGGCATGCTGGGCAAAAATATCGAGAATCACCGCAGTGCGATCCACCACTTTGACTTTGGCGGCATCCTCAAGTGCACGACGTTGAGACGGTGCCAGATCATCATCCACGACAATCGTATCGGCCTCTTCACGGGCCACGATATCCGCGATTTCCCGTGCTTTGCCGGAACCGACATATGTAGCGGCATCCGGCCTGGACCGATGCTGCAATAAGCCATCGCACACCACGGCACCTGCCGTTTCGGCGAGAGCCGCCAACTCCCTGAGCGACTCCTCCGCCCTGGCCTGGGTGGTCACCGCCGATGACCAGACACCGACCAACACCACACGCTCAAGACGCACCTTACGGTATTCGACCTCAGTAACATCCTGAAGCTCACCCAAGCCGGCCACATGTTTCAGTTCGTTACGGGCCTCACGCTCCTCCCATTCCTGGTTGGAGTCTTCATGCCATCCCGCGGCTCGTTGGGTATCGTCGAGCAGCACATTGGATTGACCGGACAACACTCCCGATGGGGCTTCATCAGCGTCGCTGCGATCAATGTCGGTGTACTGGGTGTTGTCGGTCAAAGGAACCTCGGTGTCAGTCAAGTGTTCACGATTCTTCTATGCCTCCTTATTATCATCGAGTGAGGTGACATGACAGCATTGGCATATGCAAGAAGCGGGAAACCCGCGGGAATGGAGCGAAACATGGCCGAACAGTATTTCTCCGCGGAGCCATCGTCAAAGGACGTGCGCCGCACGCTCAATGTGACGTTGCAAGGTCATGATGCCCAAGTACAGGTATCGAACGGAGTGTTTTCCGGCTCCCGCGTCGACTTGGGAACTTCCGTGTTGCTCAAGCACGCTCCGGAACCGCCGGTATCCGGCAATGTGCTGGATCTGGGTTGCGGCTGGGGGCCAATCGCCCTCGCTCTGGCGTTCGCATCGCCCGAAGCGAACGTATGGGCCGTGGACGTCAACGAACGCGCCCTGGAACTCACCCATGTCAACGCCGAGGCCAATGGCTGCCGCAATATTCACACCACACAGGTGGATGAAACCAGCACCCCACTGCCAGCCGACCGCCAGAGCGCACATTGCGAGCCGATTCCCGGCGACCTCACATTCGATGCGATATGGTCGAACCCCCCGATTCGCATCGGCAAGGAGGCCTTGCATACGCTGCTCATGGCCTGGCTGCCCAAACTCAAGGTGGGAGGAGCGGCTTATCTGGTGGTGCAAAAGAACCTTGGCTCCGACTCGCTGATCCCCTGGCTGGACGAATCGCTGGGCGAAGGGTTCACTGCAAGCAAATACGCGAGCTCCAAGGGCTTCCGTATCATTGAAGTCCGTCATGAAATATGAGTATCCTGCCGAACTTCCCGTATCCGCCGCACGTGATGAGATAGCCGACGCTGTCCGTCGTTCACAAGTCGTCATCGTTTCCGGTCAGACCGGTTCCGGCAAAACCACGCAGCTGCCGAAGATTCTGTTGGAACTCGGCCGGGGCACACACGGCAAGCAGATCGTGCATACCCAGCCCCGCCGTATCGCCGCACGCACGGTGGCCGAACGCATCGCCTCCGAAATGGGCGTACGTCTGGGCGATGAAGTCGGCTATCAGGTGCGCTTCACCGACGAAAGCTCCCCGAATACGCGTCTGCGCGTGGTGACCGACGGTATTCTGCTCGCCCAGATTCAACGCGATCCGAAGCTCAGCCAGTATGACACGATCATCATCGACGAGGCCCACGAGCGCAGCCTGAACATCGACTTTCTGCTCGGATATCTAACGGCCCTGCTCCCCCAGCGTCGCGACCTGAAGCTCATCATCACCTCCGCAACCATCGATTCGGTGAAGTTCCAAGAACATTTCGCGCACGCATTGCACGAGAAAGTACCAGTGATCGAGGTGTCCGGCCGCACCTTCCCTGTGCAGGTGGTGTACGAACCGCTCGGCACCGCACCCGCACTGATGCGTGAGGTGCCGGGCTTTGCGACCGGCGCCCGCCCCGGAGACGCTGACTATGACGAGCTGGCGAGCGCCATCGCCGAATCCGATGCCGATCATTCCCGCAGACGCGGCAATGCCGATTACGCCGACGACGGCATCACCGACATGCCCACAGCGGTGGCCCGAGCCTGTGCCGAGCTGGTCATCCATTCCTCCCATGAGCGCGGCCCGCGTGACATTCTGGTCTTCGCTTCCGGCGAGCGCGACATTCACGAGTTCGAGGCAGCTCTGCGTCACCATTACGGCCCGCGAGCCGATGACATGCACCGCCCCGACGCCATTGAGATCATGCCGTTGTTCGCGCGCCTGTCGGCCGCCGACCAGCACAAGGTGTTCGAGTCTCACACCCATCAGCGCATCGTCATCGCCACCAACGTGGCCGAGACCTCGCTGACCGTGCCCGGTATCCGTTATGTGGTGGATCCCGGCACCGCGCGCATCTCCCGTTATTCGAAGACCGCTAAGGTGCAGCGTCTGCCCATCGAGCCGATCAGCCAGGCCAGCGCCGATCAGCGGTCCGGCCGATGCGGACGTGTGGCCGACGGCATTGCCATCCGGTTGTATTCGCGTGAGGATTACGAGACCCGTCCCCGTTTCACCGAGCCGGAGATCCTGCGAACCTCGCTGGGCGCGGTGGTGCTGCACATGCTCTCCGTGGGTGTGGCCCGTACGGCGGAAGACGTCACGAACTTCGGTTTCATCGACCCACCGGACATGAAGGCTGTGTCCGACGGATTCAACGAGCTGACCGAGCTGAAGGCCATAGGCCGCAAGCGTGGCGAGGTGACGCTCACCCATACCGGTCGTCAGCTGGCGCGTATTCCCATCGACGTGCGTCTGGGCCGCATGGTCATCGAAGCGGCCAAGGCCGGTTCACCGAATCTTCTGGCTTCGGTGCTCGTGGTGGTGGCGTTCCTCAGCTTGCAGGACCCCCGCGAGCGCCCGGATGACAAGCGTGAGGAAGCCGACCGCATTCATAACCGGTATGCGGATGAAACCAGTGATTTTCTTACGGCGTTGAATATCTGGGATCGCGTATTCCAGGCGGATGGCGATCCGAGCAACAATGCATTGCGCCGTATCTGCAAAACCGAATATTTCAGCTGGCTCAGGATGCGCCAGTGGAAGGATCTGGTCTCTCAGCTCAGGCAGATGTGCAAGGAGCTGAAGTTCAAGGTCGGCGACCCGTTGCCGTCTTCCCGCCCCGGTTTGGAGATTCGTCAGCTGCCATTGAATCAGCAGGCCGCGCATTCGCTGTGCTGTTCGTGGGATACGGACGGCATTCATAAATCGATGCTTGCCGGCTTGCTGTCCATGATGGGCATGCAGGTGATCCGAGAGCCCAAGGCTTCCGACTTTGCGGGACTCAGTGGAGCGGCTCGTGCCCGCGCGATGAAACGCGCCCAGAAGATGTCGAAGAATGACTATCAAGGTGCGCGCGGCACTCGTTTCGCCTTGTTCCCGGCCTCCGCCGTAGCCAAGAAGACCCCTTCATGGGTGATGAGCACCGAACTGGTGGAGACCTCTCGTCTGTGGGCCCGGTATTCGGCCGCCATTGACCCGGCATGGGCCGAACCGCTGGCCGGCCAGCTAACCCGCACCACGTATGCAGAACCGCATTGGTCCGGCTCGCGCGGCTCCGCCGTGGCCACCGCACGCGTCTTGCTCTATGGTCTGCCGATTGTGCAGGATCGTGCCGTGCAGTGGGGGCGCATCAATCCGCTTGAGGCCCGTGATTTCCTGATTCGTCAAGGCTTGGTGGAAGGTGACATTCAGCAGCGCTTCAGCTACGACGAATTCGTGGGCAGGAATCGCGACATTCTTGAGGATGCCGCCGATGATGCCAGCCGCACCCGTCAGCTGGCGGACACCGTGTCCGACGAGGATCTGTTCGATTTTTATAATGCCGTCATTCCCAATGATGTGACCTGTGTGGCCGATTTGGCGAAATGGTGGAAGACCGATCACGATAAGCAGCCGGATTTGCTGGATTTCGACCCGGCCAAGGTGGAACGCCTGGCATCCAGCGATTCGGTCAGTTTGGACGATTACCCCGACCATTGGCATACCACGGGTTCCGATGGCCAGCCTATCGACCTGCGCCTGAGCTACGTGTACGACCCAACCGACCCGGCCGATGGCGTCACCGTGCATGTGCCGCTCAAGGCACTCTCGCGCATTACGCCCGACCAGTTCACATGGAATGTGCCGGGTTTGCTGGATGAGCTGATTCTGGCGATGATTAAGGCACTGCCCAAGCAGTTGCGCGTCCAATTCGTACCGGCTCCGGACGCCGCACGCTCGATTCGCGATTGGATTGACGATCATTATCCCAATCTGCCGGGTTCCGGCTCGCAGCAGAAACCGAATCTGCCACCGGTGGATGAGGAAGGCACCACTGTTGGCTGGCCCGATCTGGCGCATGTGTTTACCAAGGCGGCCATCGCTACCGTGGGAGCGCAGATTCATCCTGAGGTGTTGGGACCGGAATTGGTCGAGCGTCTGTCCCCGTATTTGCGGGTTACGTTCTCAGTGGAGCAGCAGTTGCCGGCCGGCAAACATCCGCGTGGCCGCCGTCACGCACGCGGGCCGGTTAAAGTGCTGGGCACCGCCAAAGATCTGAAGGCATTGCAACGCGAATTCGCCGCGCAGGCGGAGGCTTCGGCCCGTCAGATGGTCAAGAAACAGGCCGAACAGGCCGGCGAGCAAGGCAAGCTGGTGCAACAGGCGAATCTGCTGCATAAGGCGGGTGCCACTACCGAGTCGAGGGCCACGATGCTATGGCGTGGCGCATTGGATGCGTTGCGCTTGCCGGGCGAACGCATTTCGTCTCGTTGGCTGGGCACCGAAGCGTTGATGCTGGCTGCCGCCCCCTACAAGTCCACCAAGGAATTGGTTGAGGATTTGCAGCTGGCCACGGTCAAGCGTCTGCTGCCGAACGTCGACAAGCTCACGGATGATGAAGCTCTGGCCAACGCAGTGCTCGACATACGCGAAGTGTATGAGGATACCGTGTACCAGGTGGCGCATGATGTCATCGGAATCATGAAGTCTTATGCCGACGTGGATAAGGCCACTTCCGGCAAGGCCGATCTGCCCATGCTTTCGGTGTTGCAGTCTATCCGTGACCATATCGCCACGCTTGTCTACCCAGGTTTTATCGGCCGCACTCCCCCGGATGCGCTGAAATCATTGAGCCGTTATCTGAAGGCGGATGTGAGCCGTCTGAACAAGGCGAAAACCGATAAGAACCGTGACGTCAAGTGGGCATGGCAGGCCGACGAGGCCAAGCAATTGGTCGATAAAGCATTGGCACGGGCAAAAGCCGAACCGGCTGGCCCGAAGCATGAAGCACTGATGCAGCAGGCCGAGCAGGCGCGTTGGATGCTTGAAGAATTCTATGTGTCTCTCTGGGCTCAGGAACTCGGCACCAAGGGGCCGGCATCGCTCAACCGCATCAAGAAAGCGCTGTCCTAGCCCTTAAATCACCGCTGAATATACGGACGCAGCAGTGTGGTGATGCCAGCAGCGAATAATGCGAATATCGCACCGACCGGCCCCAGCCAGGCGAGTCCAAGGAGATCGTTGACCAGACCGCCGACCGCCGAACCGATGGCGATGCCGATGTTGAAAGACATGGAGTTCAGGGATGCGGCCAAGTTCACCGAGCCTGGATGGGACTGGTAAGCCACGTCCATGTATAGCACCTGAGACGCGGAATTCTGCAGGTACATGAGCATGCCGAGCACCACCAGCAGCAACGCGCCGGCCGCCGGCACCAGCGAGGCAAAGGCCAGCAGGCACAGGCAGACCGCCTGCACACAGTAAATCGGGCGAATGTGCGTCAGTGGCTCCACACCGCGCCCTTTGTCGGCCAATTTGCCGCCGTACAGGTTGCTCCACAAACAGGCGCAGCCATAAATCACCAGGCCAATGCTGAGGTACTGTTCGGGCACACCGATTTCGTCTCGCATGATGGGAGACAGGTATGTGTAGAAGACATAGGAAGCCGCTGCACCGCACACCACATCAAGCACGCCGAGCTGAATACGGCGGTCGAAGAACAAGCGGAACTGCCGCAGGAAGCCGATTTTCGCCGGGTGTGAGTTGCGCGGCAATACCAAGGCCATCGAAATCATCAGTACCGCAGTAAGCACGGAAACCAAATAAAACGTGACACGCCAGCCGAAAGTATTGGCCACCCATGTACCAATCGGCACGCCCACCACGGAGGCGATGGAGAACCCGGAGAACACCCAGGCGATGAATTTGGTGCGGTACTTATCCGTGGTCACATCCGGCGCAAAAGTCATGGAAATGGCCACCAGCGTGCCGGAGACGGAGGCAATCAGCAGTCTGGCGATCAACAACACCGGATAGTTCGGAGCAAGGGCGCACAGGATGTTGCCGACCAAGAACACACCCATCAATATCAGATAGGTGGCAAAACGAGGGAATCGTGCGGACAGTGCCGAGCCGATCGGCGTACAAGGTGCATATACGAAGGCGAACAGCGCCACCAGATTGCCCACGGTCACTTCGGATATCTTGAGACCCGAGGCGATATCCGGCAGAATACCCACCACCACGAATTCGCTCATGCCCAGCATAAAACTGGCGAAAATCAGGATAGTGACCGGAAAGTTGAAGAAGCGGTCGGTACGCGCATTGGTCACAGGTGCGTTCGTCATATGTCTCTCTCGCATGCTCTCGGCTATGTGGGTTCAGTCTGTGTGCTCAGTCGACGTGATTGTTTCATCTCTGCTCGTCAAACGATTACTATCAGCTCCGCGACAACACTATTCCCACCTCTGCCCGCTATCAGTCGTCACCACACGCTATGAAAACCCCGCCGATGAACCACGCATCGACGGGGTGCAACAGATGTGCAACGCCTGCAATCACAGCTTCGGCAGGTACTTCTTCAACTCGTAAGGAGTGACCTGCTGGTTGTATTCCGCCCATTCCTGACGCTTATTGTCCAGGAAGTAGCCGAACGCATGCTCACCCAAGACATCCGCCACGAAGTCAGACCGCTCCATGATCTTCAGCGCTTCGTCCAGCGAGCTCGGCAACGGCTGAATGCCCATGGCCTGACGTTCGCCGTCGGTAAGCTCCCAGACGTCGTCACTGGTGGGCTCGCCCAGCTGCATCTGCTTGTCGATGCCGTCGAGGCCAGCAGCCAGCAGCACCGAGTAGGCCAGATACGGGTTGGCCACCGGGTCGAGCGCGCGGAACTCCATGCGCGCGGAGTTGCCCTTGCCGGGCTTGTACTGCGGGATGCGCAGCAGTGCGGAACGGTTGTTGTGGCCCCAGCAAATGTAGCTCGGAGCCTCGTTGCCGCCCCACAGGCGCTTGTACGAGTTGACGTATTGGTCGGTGACCGCGCAGATTTCGGCCGCATGGTACAGGATGCCAGCGGCGAACTGGCGGGCGGTCAGGGACATGTTGAATTCCTGACCGGCCTCGTAGAAGGCGTTGGAGTCGCCCTCGAACAAGCTCAGGTGAGTGTGCATGCCGGAACCAGGCGCGTCGGCCAAAGGCTTGGGCATGAAGCTGGCATGGATGCCGCGCTCCAGCGAAATCTCCTTGACCACCGTACGGAACGTCATGATGTTGTCGGCAGTGGTGAGCGCATCCGCATAACGCAGATCGATCTCGTTCTGGCCAGGACCCGCCTCATGGTGCGAGTATTCCACCGAGATGCCCATCTGTTCGAGCATGTTCACGGTGGCGCGGCGGAAGTCCATGCCCGGGCTGCGCGGCACGTGATCGAAGTAGCCGCCTTCATCAATCGGGGTCGGCGCCTTGGACCAATCATCCTGGCTTTCGAACAGATAAAACTCAATCTCAGGGTGCACGTAGAACGTGAAACCCTTATCCTTGGCCTTGGCAAGCGCACGCTTCAACACGTGGCGAGGATCGCCGAGCGACGGCTCGCCGTCCGGGGTCAGAATGTCGCAGAACATGCGAGCGGTACCTTGCGGGCCGCCGCGCCATGGCAGAATCTGGAAGGTTGAGGGGTCGGGTTGAACGATCATGTCGTCTTCGGACACACGGGTCATGCCCTCGATGGCGGAACCGTCGAAGCCAAGACCCTCCTCAAATGCGGCTTCCAGTTCGGCCGGAGCAATCGCCACGGATTTCAGTGTTCCCAACACATCCGTGAACCAGAGACGAATGAAGCGCACGTCGCGTTCTTCGACCGTGCGCAGCGCAAACTCCTGCTGTCTATCCATAATCGCTTATCGTTCCATATCCGTGTTACGAGGGGCGTTAACATCTCACCGGTGTGCCGTGTTACATGATTCGGCGGCGAAGCCGCGCTAAGGTGTGGTTCATGAGCGAAGACCATCTCACCCCGTCCGCCAATCCACCTGTCGATGTAACCAGCTGGAAGCAGGCCACCGATCCGCGCGACCGGTCACGTGCCGGCATATCCACTCGAGCCAAGGCGCCGTTGGATTCCCATGCCATTTGGCAGGTGCAGGAGGGCCGGAGAGAAGCGATCAGCCTTTTGGAGGAGCAGTCCGCCATCCGCGTGCCCGAACTGGTTCCGTTGCGGTACAAGCGTATGAGCGCCAGCCCGTTCACGTTCTATCGCGGCACAGTGCTCATCATGACCAACGATCTGGCGACCACACCGGTAACCGGGATACCGGTGCAGTGTGTAGGCGACGCGCATATCGGTAATTTTGGTATCTTCCGCTCCCCTTCCGCACGACTGGTATTCGACATCAACGATTTCGACGAAACCGCGGTGGGTCCCTGGGAATGGGATTTGAAGCGACTTGCGGTCTCGGTGGAAATATGTGGCCGCGCCAACAAAATCAAGGAGAAGGATCGCCGCGCCGCCGTGGTGCAATGCGTGCGCACCTACCGTACCCGCATGAAGTGGTTCTCCGAGATGGATTATCTCGATGCTTGGTACGAGCATCTCGATGTGGAGGAAACGCTGGATCGTTTTGAAACCACCGGTTCCAAGCGCAGTCGCGTATTGCGCGAAGCCGCCATGAAGGCGTTGCTAAAAGACAACGACGCGGCAGCAGCCAAGCTCTGCAAATTCGAGAACGGCAAGCTGCGATTCAAATCGAATCCGCCTGAACTGGTGCCCATCAATCAACTTGACGATTATGCCGACCTGGATGCATTGCAGGCGCGTCTCGATGCATTGATCGAAAGCTATCGTCATTCCCTCTACGATGATCGACGCTGGGTGTTCGACCATCTGCGCTATCAGGATGCCGCCCGCAAAGTGGTGGGCGTAGGCTCGGTCGGACAACGTGCATGGGCCTCGGTATGGATCGCACGCGACGCTGATGATCCGATGATGCTGCAGATGAAGGAAGCCACATATTCCGTGCTGGAGCACTATTGCGGAGCCTCGCCCTATGCCACGCACGGCGAGCGCGTGGTGCAGTGTCAGAAGCTGATTCAGAATACGGCGGACGTGCTGCTGGGTTGGTCAAGCTTTATGGCCGAGGATGGACGCAAGCGCGATTATTACGTGCGTCAGCTGTGGAACGGCAAGGGCTCCATCGACATCGACAATCTCAATGCCTCAGGTTTAAGCGATCTCTCACGCATGTGTGCATGGTCATTGGCGCACGCTCATGCCCGCACCGGCGATTCGATCGCCATTGCCAACTACATGGGCGGTACCGACGAATTCGACCAGTCCATTGCCTCGTTTGCTGTAAGTTACGCCGAGCAGAACGATGAGGATTACGCCATATTCAAGAAACTCATCAAGTCCGGCGAACTCCCCTGCGCCTGATACAAAGTAACGGTTGTTGCTGGGCTCGTTGCAGTCATCTTTGACGCCAATGGGCTCGCCGTCCGTTCGGTATATTCTCTAGCGCAAATAATTCTCGAAATAAGCATTTTGTTCGAGAAATCTTTGCACTGGCAACAACTCAGCGCAAGAAATTCTCGCAATCAAGGTTTATTTCGAGAATTTCTTGCGCTGAGAAAACACCAACATTTGTCAGTGCCAAATCACACATCATCGAGCGACTGCGAGCGCTTCCTGAAGCGTGAAGGCACGCGCGTAGAGGGACTTGCCGAGGATGGCGGAATCTACGCCAATCTCGGCCAGAGTCTTGATGGCACGCAGGTCATCAAGCTTGGAAATACCGCCGGAAGCGGTGACCTTGGCATCGGTGCGTTCAGCCACTTCACGCAGCAGTCCGATGTTCGGCCCGGACATCATGCCGTCCTTGGCCACATCAGTGACCACGTATCGCGAGCAGCCAACCGAGTCGAGGAACTTCATGGTCTCGAACAGGTCACCGCCCTCCTTGGTCCAGCCACGAGCCGCAAGCGTATGCCCACGCACGTCAAGGCCAACGGCCACCCGATCGCCGTACTTCTTGATGACCGAAGCGGTCCAATCAGGGTTCTCCAAGGCCGCGGTGCCGATGTTCACACGCGCAGCACCGGCCTCCAATGCAGCATCCAGCGAATCATCATCACGAACGCCACCGGACAGTTCGATATTGACCCGGTCACCAAGTTCGTGAACGATTTCACGCAACTGATCGCGGTTGTTGCCCGTGCCAAATGCGGCATCGAGATCCACCAGATGAATCCATTCGGCTCCGGCCTCGACCCAAGTGCGTGCCGCCTCGAACGGCGAACCGTAATCCGTTTCGGAGCCGGATTCACCCTGGCGCAGGCGCACGGCCTTGCCATCGCGCACATCAACAGCGGGGAGAAGAGTCAACGACATCAGAGAACAACCTTTCTTATGAACTACAGCGTGGCAATCCAGTTTTTCAGCAACTGAGCACCGGCATCACCGGACTTTTCAGGATGGAATTGCGTGGCAGATAGCGGACCACGCTCATAAGCCGCCACAAAACGCGAACGTCCGTATGTGCACCAGCTCACTCGTTCAGTGGAAGTCTGCAGATCAATGTCAAAACGCGCGGTGTCGGCGGGCTTGACCTCCATTGCGGCATAGGAATGCACGAAATAGAAGCGCTCGTTTTCCACACCGTTGAGCAGCACGGAATCGGGAGCGGCCTCAATGGTGTCCCAGCCCATATGCGGCACCACATCGGCATCCAGCAGATTCACCGAGCCACCGATCAGACCAATACCGGAGGCATGAGCACCATGTTCCAAGCCACGCTCAAACATAATCTGTTCGCCCACACACACGCCCAATACCGGACGGCCAGCACGGATACGGTCATAGATCACGCGGTCGCCATCGACTTTTTTGAGACCGTCCATGCAGGCGGCAAACGCGCCCACACCCGGAACGACCAGACCGTCGGCTTCCAAAGCCTGACGGTAATCGGAGGTAAGTGTGGTATCGACGCCAAGGTCGGCAAGAGCACGCACCATGGATCGTACGTTGCCAAAGCCATAATCGAAAACAACCGCTGTGGTCATAGTCTGTCCTAACCTGTTCTATTCCTACGCCTATTCGATATGCGATCCGCGGCCACCACGCCCACGCTTGGTGTGGTCGGCGAGAATCTGCATGGCCTGGTCATGATCGAGGTCGGCCGACTCCACCACTTCAAAACCTTGGGTTTTGAGCTGATTCAACGAGACGATGCCGAGCATAAGATCCTCCACAAATCGCGGAGTGGACGAGAACAGCACCGGCGGAGCAAAGGTCTGGCCAACCTGCCCCTGCATGATCATGGACACTTCGAGCTTGTCCGCACGATTGACCGCCAAAATCACCACCATGCCGGAAACCACGGTGGTCAGATCTTTGGCGGCCGCCTCCGGAGCGTCCCCATCAAGATTCTTCAGCACTGCCACCGCACCCTGATTGGCACCGATGCATGCAGCGGAGATGTCCGAAAGCTGGCAGAATGCGGCCAGAAGATCCGCCGAAGCGATACGGGTAACGATTAACGCCATCTTGGCTTTGTCACCAAGAAGGCCGGCCAGCTCATTATCGAATCCGGCCGAGGGATCCACCACATCGGCCATGGCTTCGTTGACGGCATCCGCCACAGAACTAGAGATATCATCTGCGGCTTGTGTATCAGCGCCGTTATCAATCGACTTGGCATCCGCCGCAGAATCGGCTTGATCGTCGTCCCCCGTATCCGTGTCGTTCTCGAATTCCTTCTCGAATCCGGCCAGTGCAGCCTCCAGCTCCTCGTCGGAGAAATGCGTATCGTCCGGATTGAAATCCTTATCGTCGGACATCACAGGGCTCCCTTGGTGCTGGGCACACCATCCACACGGGGATCAATTTCCACGGCAAAGCGAAGCGCACGGGCCAAGGCCTTGAATTCGGCTTCAGCGACATGGTGCGGATCGCGCCCGGCGAGTACCTGCATGTGCAGGCAAATGCCAGCGTGAAACGCGATGGATTCCATGACGTGACGAACCAGCGAGCCAGTGAAGTGGCCACCGATCATGCAGAATTCGTAGCCTTCGGGCTCGCCACTGCACACGCAGTACGGGCGGCCGGAGATATCGACCACGGCTTTGGCCAAGGCCTCGTCCAACGGCACGGTGGCATCGGCAAAACGGCGAATGCCCTTCTTGTCTCCCAGCGCCTGCTTCAGGGCCTCACCGAACACGATGGCGGTGTCTTCCACAGTGTGGTGCACATCGATATCGGTATCGCCATGCGCATGGATGGTTAGGTCAATCAGCGAATGCTTGCCCAGCGCGGTCATCATATGGTTGTAGAACGGCACGGAGGTATCGATATCGGTTTTACCGGTACCGTCGAGATTCAGCTCGAGGTCGATGTGCGATTCGCTGGTCTCACGAACAATATGTGCGGTTCTTGCCATCATGTCTCCTGGTTGATAGGTGTCGCATCATGCCGCCGCAATCGATGATGGTCACGGCAGCATGATGTACGAGTCTCTTATGCTGCTTCTACTATACGAAGTACTTCGGCAAGGGCATTACGGAACGTTTCCATTTCCTCGTCAGTGCCCATGCATACGCGCAGCCAGCCGTCTGGCCCGACCACACGAATCAGTACACCACGCTTGAGCAATTCGTCAAAAATCGCCTCACGGTTGTCGAAATGCCCGCCGAAAAGCAGGAAGTTCGAGCCGGATTCGGCCACCTCAAGCGGCTGCCCCTTATAGGTCTGCTCTTTAAGCCAGGAAGCAGTTGCCTCGCGGGTCTCGCGCAGGTGTTCCACTCGGCTCAGCTGCTCGTCGGTGTGCTCAAACGCAGCCAGTGCGGCGGCCTGGGTCACGGCCGACAGGTGGTACGGCATACGCACGATGCGCACGCAGTCGATAATGCCCTTGGACGCAGCCAAGTAACCGACTCGTGCACCGGCGAAAGCGAAAGCCTTGCTCATGGTGCGGCTGACGGCCAGATTCGGGTGGTTCTTGATAAGGCTTACCGCGCTCGGGGTGCCGGGCTTGCGGAATTCCACGTAGGCTTCGTCGATGACGAGGATCGGGTGGACGCCCTCACCCGCGCCAGCCACTTCAGCGGTTTCGCAGGCGGCAAGAACACGCTCGATGTCTTCCATAGGCAGAGGGGTGCCGGTCGGGTTATTCGGGCTGGTGAGCAACACCATCGAAGGCTTGACCTCGTTGATGGCTTCAAGCACCTTGTCTACGTTCAACGTAAAGTCGGCGTTGCGGTGAGCCAGCTTCCAACCGGTGAAGGTGTCGCGGGCGTATTCCGGGTACATGGAGTACGTCGGGTCAGCGCCGAGAGCGGTCCTCCCCGGGCCGCCGAAGGCCTGGAACAGCTGCAGCATAATCTCGTTGGAACCATTCGCACCCCACAGCTCGTCCACATCCAGACGGGCGCCGGATTCACGGGCCAGATAATCGCTGAACGCCTGACGCAGCTCAATATGTTCACGATCCGGGTAACGGTTCAGCGTCGGCGCAATCTCACGTACACGCTTGGCAATGGTATCGCATACAGCCGGATCCGATGCATATGGATTCTCATTGACGTTAAGACATACCGGGACATCAAGCTGAGGAGCACCATACGGTTCCTCACCAATCAAATCATTGCGCAGCGGCAGGTTTGCGGGAATCGAGCTCATCGCAGACCGGCTTCTTTCTCCTGCTCGCGCAGGGTGGCCTTGTCATAGGGATCCTTGACGAAACGGCTCAGCACACACTCACCGTGGGCCGGCAGGTCTTCGGAAACGGCAAAGGCATTGATACGGGCAGCCAGGGCTTTGAGGCCTTCCTCGTCATATTCGATGACTTCGACAGGCTTCATGAAAGTGTGCACGCCAAGGCCTGCAGCAAAGCGAGCGGTACCGCCGGTGGGCAGCACGTGGTTGGAGCCGGACATGTAATCGCCCAGCGGCACCGGAGAGTACGGGCCACGGAAAATGGCACCAGCGTTCTTGATACGCTTGACCACGGCATCGGCATCCTCGGTCTGGATCTCAAGGTGCTCGGCGGCATAAGCGTTGGCCGCATTGATGGACTGGTCGAGGTTGTCGGTCAGTACGATGGCGGACTGGGTGCCGCTCAGGGACGTGTGGACGCGCTCGGCGTGCTCGGTCTTCGGCACACGGTAGTTGAGGTTCTCCTGCACCTTCTCAGCAATATCGGTGGAGTCGGTGAACAGCACGGAACCGGCAAGCTCATCATGCTCGGCCTGTCCGATGAGGTCGGCGGCCAGCAGGTTCGGGTTGGCGGTCTTATCAGCGATGATGCCGATTTCGGTCGGACCGGCAACCGCATCGATGCCTACGAATGCGGAAACAAGAGACTTGGCGGTGGCCACGAAGATGTTGCCCGGGCCGGTGATCTTGTCGACCGGGTCGCACAATACGTCGCCATCCTGAGGCTCGCTGCCCTTGGCGCCGTACGCGAACATGGCGATGGCCTGGGCGCCACCGACCGCGTATACCTCATCAACACCGAGGATGGCGCAGGTGGCAAGGATGGTCTTGTTCGGCAGGCCCTCCTCGTTATCGCGGGCGGGCGGAGTGGCAATGGCCAGCGATTCGACGCCAGCGGCCTGAGCCGGCACGGCATTCATGATCACGGAAGACGGGTAAACAGCCTTGCCACCAGGCACATACAGGCCGACGCGCTGAATCGGAATCCAACGTTCGGCAACACGAGCGCCCTCGGCCAAGTCGGTGTAGAAGTCCTTCGGCACCTGATTGGCAGCCACAGCACGGGCACGACGCACAGATTCCTCAATGGCGGCGCGCACTTCGGGATCAAGTGTGGCCAGGGCATCCTGAATCGCCTCAGCCGGCACACGCAGGTGCTTCGGGCGCACATGGTCGAACTTCTCCTCGAAGTCACGAAGAGCGGCAGCTCCGCGCTCCTTCACATCGTCCAGAATCGGACGCACCAAGTCGGTGGCTTCGGAAGTGCCCATTGCGGCGCGCGGCATCGCAGCAAGCAGTTCGGCACGGGACAGTTTGCGACCACGAAGGTCAATAATGCGCATAATATTCTCACTCATAATGTCCCATCGTAGCAACGTACGGAGTCTAACCGCCGAGGAACGCCCATGTTCACCCGTATCGTGAGATTATCGGAACGCTATGAGCTACTCGAGAACGCGAAACGCGGACGGTGCATCGTCTTTGACCGGCACATCCTGTATGTCGATATGGCGTACATCGGACCACCGCGGACCTAGTTTCAGCTGTTTCACCAGCGCCTGCACCGACTCCTGGCTGCCTTGGGCCTCCACTTCAACTGATCCGTCGTATCGGTTACGCACCCAGCCGCTGACGCCAAGTTGACGGGCCTGTATGACCGTGAAATAACGAAAGCCCACACCTTGTACTAGTCCGGTAATCACCATGTGTTTGCGCACCACATCCGAGGCTTGCTCTTGCAACGAATGGTTCTTTGACCAATGATTCATCAGCTTCCCCGTTCAGTTCGATAACCGTTATGCCGGGCGTAGAATCTCAGCACAGCCACGCATTTCCTCATACAATAAAATATGACAAAGCATAGCTATCGGCAAAGAGGAACTATGGCAATTCAATCGACAATCACGCTGAACAACGGCACGGTTATTCCACAGGTGGGCTTGGGCGTATTCCAGACGCCGGATGGCGATACCACGGTGAATGCGGTGCAGACTGCGTTGGAGAACGGTTATCGTCATATTGACACGGCGATGATCTATCGTAATGAGGCTTCAGTGGGCGAAGGCATCCGTCGTGCCGGATTGCCTCGTGGCGACTTCTTCGTGACTACCAAGCTCTGGAATGACGATATTCGCGCCCATCGCGGCAAGGATGCATTTCAGGAAAGCCTGGATCGCCTTGGGCTAGATTATGTGGACTTGTATCTGATTCATTGGCCGGCCGATGGATGGCAACAAGCGTGGGACGACCTGCAGGAGATTTATGCCTCCGGCCGAGCGAAAGCCATCGGTGTCAGCAACTTCCAGAAGCACCATATCGATGAGTTGCTTGCCAACAGCGACGTGCTACCCGCTGTAGATCAGATTGAGTCCTCCCCGCAGTTCACCAATCATGAGTTGATTGGACAGCTACGTTCCAAGGGCATTGTCGCTGAGGCATGGAGCCCGCTCGGTGGTACCGGAGGCAATCTGCTGGGCAGCCCGGTTCTTGCTGAAATAGGCGCCAAGTATGGCAAGTCCGCAGCTCAGGTGGTGATCCGTTGGCACATCCAACGCGGCGTCGTCGTATTGCCGAAGTCCACTCATGCCGAACGCATCAAGCAGAACTTCGATGTTTTCGATTTCAACCTGACGTCTGAGGATATGACAGCCATTACCGCACTCAACACCGGCAAACGCAACGGTGCGGATCCGGATAATTTCGATTTCTGATCCATACGCTGCACAATACGCAAAAAGGGAATTCCCCATGACGAGGAATCCCCTTTTCCATCAAAAAAGATTGCGGACCGTCCTCCCCTATTAGGAAAGACGGTCCGCAACATTTCGTAACGGATATAACGCAATACGTTAACGCCGGATGGATCCCTTGAATGGCTTATCCGGAGATAGCGCGACACGTCCCATATCAGTCCCCAGAACGTTCAGCGTAATCTCCGTGGGCTTCGAACAGCGCAACGTATATTCCACTGTCTGATCCGTCCATGTCGCATCCACTTGGATTCCGCCTCTTGCGCGGAGCGCATGGAAGGTTCCCTCATGCCAATCCTCCGGCAGGGCCGGAAGAATGCGAATCCAGCCATCGTGGCTTTGGACAAGCATCTCCGACAAAGCCGCCGGGAATCCAAGGTTCCCGTCGATCTGGAACGGCGGGTGGGCGCATAATCCGCTGCCGTACACGCCTCCGCCCAGCAGATTGGTTTCAGCGTTCGCATCCACCGGCCGCAGGAACATGCCTATGATTCGTTTGGCATGTTCCGCATCACGCAGACGCGCCCACATGATCATGCGCCATACGATGCTCCAACCGGAACCATCGTCGCCGCGCACTTCGAGGGATTTCCTAGCGGCTTCCTCCAGGTGCGGAGTCTTAGACGTGATGCCTGCACCAGGATGCAGTTCGTAAAGGTGGGACAGATGGCGGTGCTGTGGATCGGATTCGATGAATTCGTCGTTCCATTCGAGGATTCTTCCATCAGCTCCCAATCGCGTTTCAGCCAGTTGGGAACGGACGGATTCCGCTTCACGGACCAGATCTCTGTCCTCTTCGTCAAGGTTTTCCAAATCGTGGGAAGCCTGAATTAAATCATCAAGCAGATTACGCACGATGGCCGTGGCATTCTCACTGCTTTGTGCAACGGATACCGGTTCTCCGTTCACCAAGAAACAGTTCTCCGGTGATGTTGCAGGGGACGGGGCCAGTCCATGCTCTGTCTCCGATAGGAAATCCATGCAGAATCGCGCGTTGTCCCGCATGATCGGCCAGATGCGGGCCAGGTACGATGCATCCTGGTTAAACAGATATTCATCGAACAGGTTCCGGCACATCCATGCCTGACCGAACGGCCAGAACGACCACATCGGGTCGCCGTTTGCAGGAAGGGCCCTACGCCAGAGATCGACATTATGGAAGACCGCCGATCCTCGGCATCCAAGAATCCTGTCAGCGGCGTCGTGCCCCGGTACTAGCAGCTCCTCATTCATGGAGACGAGCGGCTCGATGAGTTCTTGGAGGGCGCATGGGCCTGTCATCCAATAGTTCATCTCGACGTTGATGTTCGTTGTGTAGGCGCTATACCAGTTCGGGAAATCCTTATGGTTCCAAATCCCCTGCAGATTCGCCGGCTGGGTGTGTGGTCTGGACGAGGAGATAAGCAGATACCGGCCGAAATCGAACATTGCCTCCGCCAGCATCTCCAGACGATGCGGCTCTTTTTTCTCATCCGAGCGAAGGATCGCCGAGAACGGTAGTTCCGTATCGTCATCATGAGCTGAACCGAGATGGATGGCCACCCTGTCGAAATATCTGCGGTAGTCCGCGATGTGGCGGTCGAGCATGGTCTGCAGGTCAGTCGACCACTCGTCGATGGTTTTCTCCAGATGGTCGGCGATAACCGTCATGCTTCGTTCCGGCTGCTGGTCGCTTCCCTTGAATCCGCTCATACTGCGGAAGCGGAGCGATAATCCGGTGATATTCGAACATTGCAGACTGTTGTCGCCCACATTGATGTCGCCACCTGTGACGGTAAGGGAGAACGCACCGGCGTACGCCATTCCAGTTCCGTCCTGCTCATCTTCCCAAGGACTTTCAGAAGGATGAGGCAGGAGTCCGATGTTGAGTCCAGGCATCCGACCCATGACGATGAGGGTGGCCCGATGGCCGTCGGATACCGTTTCCAACGAGGCGCGTGATTGCTTGAGGAAAGTGCCGGAGACACTGATCTTCACATCAATCGGCGCATCCGATGACATCCTGTAGACCAACAGGTCATCGGGCTCGCTGCACCATGCGTCGACATGAACGTTGGCATCACCCATCTGGAATGTTTCACCGGCGAGCGCCCTTGCAAGATCCAGCTGGCGTTTCATGCTCTCACGGCCGTCTGCAGGGGTCGAATACTGAATACGGGCCGTTCCGAATGGCTCGTAAATCTGCTCGTCTTTTTCCTGCAGTGTGGCTTCCTTGATGATTCGCGTGGCGGTGGTGTAATCGTCATGCAACGACGCCTGGCGTGCCTTGGCCACAATCTCCGGCGTCACTGGCGAGGTTTCCGTGTGTGGATATCCTGACCAAAGGGTGTCGTCGTTGAGATACAGCACATCGGTTTCCGGTTCGGAGCACAGGACCGCTCCCATGCGTCCATTGCCGAGAGGAATGCCTTCTTCCCAGCACGAAGAGATTCCATCGAATGTGAGTTTCATGGTGACGTACCGCCTTATATCCGCACCACAGCCGCACGGCTGATCATTGGCGTGAACCTTGAATCATCCACATGCAGGGTAACCGAAGATACTTCGACATCGTCGAAGCGGAGTATCCTGCGGTATCCCACTGTGCCGAACTGGCCGAGTACACACTCAGTACCGTCAGATAGCACACCAGTAACGCGCATATGTTCAATGCGCTGCCCATACTCTATGGCCTCTTCAACCACAACGGCATTGATCGTCGTCAGCTGCGGGAAAGTGAGCGTGACGGCAGGGGCCACGTCATTGGCATCAGGAGACCAGTACGTGTCCTGATGCCCATCGAGAAGTCGCATTGCAGTTTCGTCCGCGCTGCTGGTCTTGACCTCGCAACAAGACGAAGCCAATGCTTTGCGGAATTCATTGATACGGCTTCCCAGCCCCTTGAGCGACTCCACATCCGGTTCTGCGAACAGTCCTTCTGGAGACGGAGGAATATTGAGCAGAAGCGACGAATTACCGCCGACTGCGGAAAGCCAGAGGTCAAAAAGCTGATCTGCGCTCATGACCTTGTCGTCTTCATACTTGTGATAGAACCATCCAGGGCGAATGGAGGTATCGACCTCAGCTGGGTACCAACAGACGTCATCCCCGTATCCGGAAACCGCCTCACGACTTCCAAGGTCGTCATCTTGAGAGCGAACCGTAGAAGCAAAGGACGCATCGTCCTCCTGCTGTGAATTTTCCATAGTCAGTTCCGCCGAACGCAGTCGTCGGGGCACGACACTCCATTCGTTGTCACGTACATGTCCGGCTTCATTTCCAGCCCAGCGAACGTCGGGACCACATACGGATATCACCGCATTGGGTTGAAGTGAACGAATGACGTTGTAGTAACGATCCCAGTCGTAATACTGAGTCTTGCCGTTCTTGCCCTCACCATTGGCACCATCCAGCCATACGGAGAAAATCGGTCCGTATTGGGTGAGCAACTCAGTCAATTGTCCGACGTAGAAATCGTCATATGCCTTGCCTTTGCCATAGGAATCTTCGGTTCGATCCCACGGAGACAGGTATACGCCGAACTTCAGTCCATGACGTCTGGCGGACTCACTGACCTCACGAACGAGATCCCCTTTTCCGTCCCTCCATGGCGAGGCGGCAATGGTATGCTGCGTGTAACGCGATGGCCACAGGCAGAATCCATCATGGTGCTTGCACGTCAAGATGACACCAGTCATTCCACCAGCCACCAGCGCATCCATCCACTGTTCCACATCTACATTCTGTGGATTGAACAGCGATGGATCCTCATGTCCAAGACCCCATTCTCTGTCTGTCATGGTATTCATGCCGAAGTGTATGAAGGCATACATCTCCATACGCTGCCAGGCGAGCTGCCGCGACGAGGGACGTACGTTTGCGAGGTAATTCAAGTTGATACCATCATTTGTTGGATTGCTCATTTTTGCTCCTACACAGGAATTAACGGATAACGCCTTTTCTGATAATGATGTTCGCATACTGTGACTGCTCACCTGTTGCAACGATGCAGTAGGCTTTTTTCGGCCTCATCATAAAAGGCGAACCGTTCCAGCATCCCGATAGCCGTTTGTTTGTCAGGCTCATGCTTGGTGATTATCTGACGATACCGATCCCATATCGGGGTGTCGACGGCGTCTCCAGGAACCTTATCCATCAAAAACACCGGATGCTCCGTATATTGATCCAACGGTATAAGCTGCATCACTGCATCGAGAAGTGGTTCGATGGGCTGACCGTCGTATCTGATCACATGGGAATGAATCCCCAATGACTCAGCGGGAAAGTGGGCGTCCGCGAGAACTATAGTATCGCCATGGCCCATTTCACTGAGAATCTTCAATAAATCGGGCTGTATGATCGACGGTATCCCTTTCAGCATAGCTGCTCCTGCTTATCTTCAGACTTATTTGATTATTACTTGCCTAAAATGCTCTGGATATTCCGGTACTGTTCGTCGGTCAGCTGCACGGCGGGCTCATGGATGGACGTGTCGATTGGCAGTCCCTTCGCCTTGACCGCGCCCTTGATGGCGCTGATGAACAGGTCGGCGGTGTCGTACAGGCGCATCAGATAGGAAATGCGTTCAGCCGATTTGATGGCCGTGGCGTAATCACCGGACTGCCATGCATGATGCAGGCTGACGAAAGCCTCAACAAAGAAGGCAACCCAAGTTTCCATACCATCGTCAAGGCCGTCGATGCACTTGGAGACCGACTTGTCATCGAGCCCGCACCCGCCACGGCATGAGAGACTTCTATCATAGGCCTTAACGTCCGACTCGAGCACCCTTGCATCGGGTGCACGAAAACTTTCCGCAGAAATCGACCAGTTCAAGGTCGACTTGTCCCTTCCATCACGCCGGTAATCCTTAGACAAGTAGTTCAGCATGCAACGCCAGGTCAGGATCGTGGCCCATGCGCCCGCGGCGCCATTAGGGACTCCGACGCTCTCATTCTGCACTTTCATGAGCGAGATTTGACATTATCAAAACACTTCATGAGGGAGATTTTGAGCCATACGCACATTTCATGAGGGAGATTCTCTGAACCACTACTACATGCCCAACGCGCTGCAGCAGGTCTGCAGAACACCGGTGGCACGGACGGTATCAAAGCGAAGGGCGCGGCGGAAAACCAAACGCCGGGCCTACCCCACTTCTCATCAAGAATCATTTGACAGATCTCTCAGATCTTGCGGCGAAGCCAATTGAATATATCCAATTCTCTAATTGGAGGGTGTTTTTATGTTACTTGTTAACTGTGGCAGTCATGCTGACTACCAGAATCTTTGTTACTTATCTTCGTAAATATTATTCTGATACCGATGCTCTTGCTCGTTCCACATGGGATCAGCCTCTAGAACCCACACTGGAAAACGCTTCTACAAACAGCATGATCTTGTAAATCATTAATCTCATTTTTTGAAAAATAGCAACAGTTATATCTACCTCTTATGTCTATCTCTACGTCCAAGAATAGTATCTATTTTTCAGAGCACAGTGCCAGTATTTTCCAGTATGATCACTCAAGATTTCGGGAGATTATAATCTTATTATATTAGGAAAAGAATTATTATAATATCAGCTATGTCCATCAAGTTTTATCGTAACTTCATATTCTTGCCCCCACTCATATAGCGCCTTAAATACAGGATGAAGTTTTTCGGAAATCGGTGTCAGCATGTATTCCACATGTGGCGGTGTTTCAGGATACACGATTTTTATAATCGATGAAGGTAGTTGGGGCCCTAGAGGAAAACAACTATCCATAATGGATCTTCTTGGTATTGGTGCTTTCAGCAGAGAGCGAGAAGATGAAATTCGTGCTTATTTTGCTTCCTTATAACTATATTGGGAATGTCATTATTCACGAGGACCACAGAAAGCAGCGCCGGGGCCGACTGTCCGCCGCAGCTATGCTCGTCATTGCACCATCGCTCATCGCGTTCTTCATTTTCCAGCGTCAGTTCATCAGCAGCTTTATGATGTCCGGCATTAAATGATATCGAGTGCCTACGCGCCGACCAGTTCAAGCATCTGCGGAATGCTCTTCTTGCCGAACTCGACCCGTCGCGTGCCGCCGGCCTGCAGAACACGGGCTGATTTCCGGCCGACCGACCGCTTGACGAACGGGGAGGTTCCGTGCCGATTGACGGCGCGCGCCTCCCCGCTCGCGTCATACGGCCCTAGACTGGCCGGCGACGGCATCAAGGCGGAGGGCGATGCCGGAAACGAACGCCACATTTGCAAAGCGAATCCGGCTACAACCGATGACATTGGGAAGAAACATGGCATGGAAGATGCATCGGAAAAATTTTTCCGGCGAGAAATCTGCTTTGGCACCGAAAGCGGCTACCAAATTCCTTAAGGCGAGTAGATGCTATGTGGTTTTGGGCAAGGCCAGACGTGTGTTATGGTGGCTGGGATTACTATTGCTTTCACCAGCACTTATTTTGTGGGCGGAATGGGGCACCAATGGCGATGATGA